>Ga0070741_10000965_pt1 | contig 94356 bp, 147 predicted proteins | sample Coa_R1_4_FD_66440 | JGI IMG/M metagenome (GOLD analysis project Ga0070741, IMG submission 66440) | Surface soil microbial communities from Centralia Pennsylvania, which are recovering from an underground coalmine fire - Coalmine... | ecosystem: Environmental > Terrestrial > Soil > Unclassified...
CGCAGCTGCAGAAAACCGCCTAGGGTACCCCAGACAGACCAATGGTGAGCGCGGAAGGAATCGAACCTTCAACCTACTGATTAAGAGTCAGTTGCTCTGCCAGTTGAGCTACGCGCCCACACCAAGTGAAAGAAAAGGAAGGAGTTATGCTGCACAAACAAGAAAATTGACTGCCAAAAGTCAACTGATTCGAGCTTTCGCTTTCAATTCGCCCGAAATTGTGGTTGCTGTGCGGCATGTTTCTGATTATCTCAGGCAGAGAGGCTAGCTGGCAACCGCCTCGATGTACTCGATGGTCTTTTTGACCGCTTTTTTGGTGCGCGATTTATCAACCCAGTCCGGCGAGACTCGCCAACGAGGATTTTCCAACGGCTGATAGACCATGTGGCAGCCGTTGCTGCTGTCGAACTCAAGCCCGACAAACGAATTCTCCGGCTTGAAATTTTCAGGCAGCGGCCCAACAATCGGCCCCTCGAAAAAGATGCCATGCTGAGGCCGGTGCGCTTGGTCAATGGACGCATCAATGAATATCTTTTGCTCTGGTAACGCCGCAATCAGGTGCCCTTCGTAGCCGTCCACTTTGCCGGGAACGGGAACCCCAACCCCGACCGACCACGCTTTATTGCGGTCGCACCACGCATGAAAAAGTGGCCCCTCATCTAGTGGGGGATTGTCGCCGCGCAGCAGGGCGTCAACGAATCCGGGGTTGTAAATGAGAACTCGAACCGGGAGCGGGTAGGCTGTAATTCCGAAGTGCTTCAAGATGCGGATAACGGCCCGCGTCGTGGCGATGCAGGAGTCAGTGCGGAAATCGCGTAGGATTTCCCGCCGTGTGACGGTTTTGATACCCTCGATAACCTTCTGAACCTGCATCGTCATTACGCACGCCGCGCCTCCGCACGATTGCGCTTTGCCCGCGACTCGGCAAGCACGTAAAGGTCTTCCTTGTCGCTGGCGTTCAGGTGAGGCCAAGCACGTTCGATGCGCTCAATCTCCGGGTTCTTGCCCGCTAACTCAAGCGGCACAGTACCGAATTTCATTCGGATGCGGTCGGCTTGGCTGAGGCGTTCCATTTCTTTGATGGGAAGCCCCAGAGTTTCGCTGAGTGTTCGCAGCATGAACCGAGACGGCACGGCCTCACCGCGAACAATCATGCGGATGTGCTCGTATGTTGCGCCTGTTTCCTTGGCAATGTCGCGGATGGATTTTCCCTGCTCCTCCATCGCAGCGACAATACGCTCGGAAATCATGGTTGGAACTTTGTTGTTGTCGGCCATAGCCGTATCTCCGTTTTCTAGGGCAATGCCCTTATCGTCCCAGATAATACGTCTACGACTTTTGGATGTCAAGCCGGATAGTTGCAGGTTTGACAAACAGTGCGATTATCCCGTATACCTAGCAACCCTAGGAGGTGTTAAGCAAATGAGAAAAGCAGTAATCGTTCTGGTGCTTTGCACAACAGCCTTAGCGTATGAAGCGCCCAAACCCGACAAATGTCCGGTGTTCATCGCCAGCTATTACGACGCGACCAATCGCTACGCTCCGCTTCGAGTGACGCTTATCAACAACGCCAGCCAAGAAGTGAGAGCCATCAAGTTCGGCGTTTACCGGCATTTCACAACCGGCGACAACCAGCGCACCGACGAAGTGTTCTCCGACACGTTCAACCTGAAGCCGGGCAAGAAAAAAGTGTTCGGCTATCAGCGTGGGCTGTGGACAACACCCGACTCTCGTGCCTGTATCTTAAAAATTTCGTTCAAGGACGGCTCGACATGGGAAACAGATAAGTGCGGGGAATGAGCATGTCATCAAACAAAAAAAAAGGGGCTAGGCAGCGCAACGCTACCTAGCCCGATTTGTTTACTCGCTTAACTTTTCTAGAACACCCTTAATGTCGGCTGGCGAGTAGGTAGGTGGCTTCAAAACCTTCCCATCCTCCCTACGATGCACCGTTCCATCGGGCCACAGCTTTGTCATGTTCGAGCGATGAACTTCAGCGAAAACCGCCTCAGAGTCAATGCCCATAGCGACCGCAGCGCCTAGTACCACATAGAGGAGGTCTCCGATGGCGTCTGCCATTCCAACCAAATCCCTAGCCGCTGCCGCATCTCTGAATTCCGTTGCTTCCTCGTCAATCAACTTAACGCGAAGCTCTAACAATTTATCGTCCACAAGCGTGGGCTTGGTGTTGAACACCATGCCAAACTTCTTGTGAAACTCAAGCACTCGGTTTTGCAAATTCTGCTTACTGCATCCTCCTACTTCTTCCAGCAATCGGCAATTTTGCCGTCATACGTCATCTTGATTTTCTTCACCATCTCACCGCCTGCGCGGGACATGGCATCTCCGGCAGTCTTGAAGCACTGCTCAGCAACCGCATCCGGCGACTCAATCACAAACTCGTCGTGGACGAAATTCTCTAGCAGCGCGTTAAACTGCGGCTCAAGTGTGTGCCACATATATGGCTTGCCATCCGGGTCGAAACCGCAACCCATAGCGAGCTTCGCAATGTAGGCATTAGTTCCCTGAATGCGGCTGTTCTTGCCCTCACGCTCGATGCTGCCATGCATCGCCTTGTAAACCCGGTTGATGTCGTAGTCGCTGAGGGAAGAAACATCCTTACCATCTTTGACTAAGCGCTGCATGGCGATACGCCGCGCCTCATCCCAACTCGGTTTGTGCCAGCGACGACGACTCCCGCATATTGTGCGGGCTTCGAGCGTCATCACCGACTCTTTGCCCGCGTTGTCGAGATAGTTGCTGACGGTCGGGAACGCCGTCTTGTACTCGTGGATGAGCTTCTCAGCATCCTTCAGCGAGATAGACAACTGCTCGGCAAGCCCTTTAGCCGCCAGCCCGTAAGCCAGCCCAAAGTTGATTGCTTTTACGTTGTCGCGGAGCTTTTTGTGTTCTTTGCAACCACACTTCTCATGCTTCGCGTAATACGCACAGCCTTCTTCAGCCGCATCTTCCCAGCGCTTCTTGTAAAGAATCTCAGCACCGACCGAATGAACGTCCCAGCCGTTGTTGAACGCATCAATCCAGACTTTTTCGCCCGACAGTTCTGCGAGGATGCGAAGCTCGCACCCCTCGTAGTCCATCGTGAGCATCTTGTAGCCGGGGCGGGCTACAAAGCACGCTCGATACCGCTTGTCTCGCGGTAGATTTTGAACGTTTGGCTTCGAGGAACTGGTGCGCCCAGTTTCGGCACCCATCTGATGAATCTCAGAGTGGATACGACCAGTTTCCTTGTCTACGTATTTGTTAAGGAACTCCTCGCCGTACGTGGTGATGAGCTTATCTGTTTCGCGGTAGAGGCGAATCAGGTCAATGACGCCGCACTCGTCCAGCAGTTCCCAATTCTCACTGCCGAAAACTTTGTCGCCATCCCACAGCGGGTGCTCGGCTACGAGCTTGAGACTCTTATCATTCGTGTTCGGCAGTTTGCGCTCACCGAAGCCCATCTTCCGAAGCGCGGCTAGAAGCTGAGCATTTGAGCCGTAGTTGATTGCGGCATTGCCTTGAAACGTGTCGTAATTCTTTCTCGCCTTGTTGACTGCTTTGCGAGCCTGCATGTACGCATCGCGCAGAAACGCACGCGCAGCCTTATCCGTCTCGGCCTTCCAAGCTGCTTCTAGCGCAACAAGGTCGTGAGCGGGAACGTCTTTTGTCCCGACTACCGGGACGAACACTTTGTCGAGAGCAGCGATGACTGCCGACTTCTTAAAACGCTGCTCCTCAAGCAGCGTGAGCCATTTGTCTGCGGAGAGCAGCAGCCCATTGATATGCATATCCCCGAACGCAGGGATTGCGTCATTCTCGATTTTCGCGGCCCAATCCAGCTTGTCTTTGGAAAGTGTGACCAACTGTCCGGCTCTGACAGCCAGCGGCAGTCGCGTGTCGAGTCCGGCATAAGTCACTTGCGCCGGGGTGAGGGGTGTTTCTAAATCGAACGACTGCTGATGGGACTTATCAATCCGCAGCTTGGCGTAACGCGCAACAAGGTCTTCTAGACCCCAAAAACCTGTTTCAAAGAAGTCCACCAGCCCGGCGTAGATAACCTTCTCCACGATTTGCACATCGTGCAGATGCCACATGCGAATGCCTAGGCACCACTTCACAACCTCGTAATCAAATTGGAGATTTGCCCCCACCTTGAGCCAGAGCATTGATTCAAGATGCGGGCGCAGCACGTCCACCACGGCCTGAAGACCGGGGTTTTGCTGCACACGGACGCCGTTGTGTCCTTGAAAATAAACCAGATTGGCCGTCGAGCCAGCAAAGGCCAGAAGGTCAATCACGTACTGCTCGTTCTTATCGCCTACCTGAATCGTGCGAATGCGACGATTGACGAAAGTAGGAGTGATGTTGGTTTCAGTATCTATGCCAAACGCTGAAGCTCTTGAAAGGAAATCCTTTACCTTTGCAAGTCCCTCGAAATCAGTTACTAGAACCGTGTTCAGGGGTGGATTCAGCTTCTCCGGCATCAAACTCGGAGCTTCCACCATGAAGGGCAGTATGCCACAGTTTTACTTGCATGTCAAGTGTTTTGCTTGTTTGCTTAGCCTTGTTGGTTGAGGACTAAATGCGTAGACAAAAATAATGCTTGACAACCCTAGAAATTCGTGCTAAACTAAAAACACTTCGGCAGCTTGGAAACATACACTTTCTTTTGGTAAATTTTTACACATCGCTATTGGTGGATGTAATATGTTGACAGCTTCTGTAGTTGTATAGGACAATTGATGACTGAAATGAGAGACTTCAACAACATCAAGCAGTGGCTGCAACCCCTGCTGACCGAAAGAAATCTGTCGGTCGAAAAGTTTGCAGAGGCTTGTGGGCTAGCACGGCCAACGATTTATCACTTCTTCACCGACCGCAGCCGACCCAGCGAACAGGTCATGGTGAAGATGTGTCAGGTGCTAGGGGTTCCCCTCGAAGAAGGCATGCGCCAGTACACCCCGCGCAGGCGTGGCCGTCCCAAAGGCAGCGGCGGGCTGGCAGAGCTACCCGTCCGGCAGCGATAACCCGCGTAGAGGCACCAAACGGTCTAGCGTCCGCTCCATCCCGCAGGCGCACATAGGCGTGCAGAAGTCGCACGTCTCAGTCAAGCATCTGCGGCAGAGGGTTAGGTCGTCCTCCGGCAGCCGTCGCCTGCAACTGAAGCATTCGCTCACGTTGGACGCTATCCTTTTGAAACGTAAGTAGATGCTGAAAGGTATTACGGTCTACCCCAGAGAACAATAGGAGCAAGACCTTAGATTCTTGAGGCTTGGAACAAAATTAGCGGTTATGAATCGAGGTTAAGTCCTTGCCTATGTGTCACTTCTGCGAAACTAGTAGACAGTCAACTATTGACAAATGGAAAACAAGTGGTATAATTGATGTGTAAGATAGAAAAAGACATCCTCCATTGTCGGCCCGTCCAACGGCGGGCCTCCGTTTTCTTTCCTCCTGCTGCACACCATGCAGTCCGGCGTGTGCAGTTCTAGGCTCCTTGTCCTCTACCACAGGAGCCGGTGTGTCCCTGAGACATGAGCGCAGGCGGGGTCGGTACTCCTCTCCGACCCCTCTGCGAATTACTAAGTCGTAGACAAGACATCACGTTGTAGAGGTTCGAGAGAGTTTGAAGAAGCTTTTTGCTGTTTTGGTTCTAGCCGCCTGCCTTCTGGGTTGGGGCGGATGCAGTGGGCCTCTTGAGGTTCATCCGAACGGTTCGCCGCTGACTGCACGTAAGGTCGCTCCTCCGACACTGGGTGTTCAGGTGACGTACAGCGACGATGTGCGCCCTTGCACGTTCAGCATCACCACGACGCCGCAGGGCTGGTTTTACAAGAAAGACGGAGTGCCGTGCTACTGGGCACCCGGAGAGAACCTAGACCTGATGTTCAGGGTAGAGTTCGACAGCGCCGACAATATGTATGCCCCCGGTTGGTCGGTCATTGACCGCAGCAGCGGGGCGGTTGTGCAAGTTTTTACCACGTCAACCGTCCATAAACCCGGCGACAGCAACATTCCTAATTACACGCTGCTTCCTGCCACGCTGCACGCGGGAGACACCTACATCATTCACAAAGGCGACGAAGACCCCGGACACGCATGGGGCTTTGTCGTGACAGAGGAAACGATACACACACCTCTCTACACAGGGCCAGCGATTTGCGCTCAGTGGTGGGAAGGCGTTGACCCTTTTCCGGGTACATGGCCGCAGTTCCCAGAGATTCCGATTTATCAAGGTGACTCTGAGAAATACTGCTGGCGCGAAAAAGACCCGATTCCACTGCCTATGACGATTGAAGTGATTCACTTCGCGGCTGGCGGACACGATTACAACGGCGTGTTTGAGCCGAAGATGCTCTACCACGCAACTGCAATCGGTAGATAAAACGTTTTAGCTCGCCTGCCAAGTGTGCAGAGCTTGAGCACTGCCCGGTGAGAGTCCGGGCGACACATTACAACAAACAGAAAGGGCCAAAGGAGAAAACATGCCTCTCACAATCACTGTCTCCGACGCGCTGCTGAACGGCAACGTCAGCGCCGACACACTCAAAGGTCTAGCTGCTGGCGGCGTAACGATTGACACAGGCAAACCCATTCCGCCTCAACCGACGGATGCAAGCCTCAGCCCGATTCCTGACGAGACGAAGTATTTCTTCAAAGGCTACCGAGAAGCGGGGTTGGCTGCCATCGGCAACGATGCGGCTTTGAATGCTGACCAGCGTGCTTATCTTCTGAGTCTCGCCGCCAACTACCCGTTGAAAGCCGACTTTGAAGCGCAGATTGCGTCCAGCAATCCCCAGCCCGTCACGTTTCTGCGCGCCAACGGCTTTGCGATTACGCAGGCCAACGTGGATGAGTTCATCTGGCAGCACCGGGAATATCAGAGCGATTTCTGGCGTGCCCTTCAGAAGCAGAACTTCGAGCGCACCGGCCCCAGCGGTATTTTCGAGCTTGCCTAAACAATTTTGATGTACTGCCCGTTCAGGGCGAAGGAGGTACGCCAATGACTAGCCTGTAAGGAGGTTAGCCAATGCGTACAGAGGAACAGAAGCTGGCTACTAAACTGCGCAAAGCGGCAGAGCGTCAGGCTCACCGCGAGCGGGTGTTCAAAAAGCATCCCCCGGCAGTTCGTTACGCCAAAGCCAAGTTCAAGAAGGGCAAGAAGCGCCAGAAGCGTGTTCGTGTCCTTACACTCGTCAACAAGAAATAGTCCCCGCAAGCGTAACTGCGGACATCAGCAAAATTGGTACATAGAGCGTGGTGGAAATCCGTTCGCGGGTGCGCACCCTAATCTGCCATGCTCGTCTAATACGCGGTGTAGGTCGCAAGCCGAAGCCGCCAGTGAACGATAGAACGGACGCAACGCGGAGTGTTTCGTTCACTGCCATACATGAACACAATGTGAACCCGGCTGAGTCGCATGAAGCGGCTTAGCCGGGTTTTCGTATCTTTCGTATCTTTGGAGACATCATGGCAAACGTTAGCTACAGCGAGCAGATTTACTCGGCAGTCAGCGTGGTGGACGGTCTGGTGCGTGCATTCCCGGCGTCGAACGCTGATGGCAGCGCCAATCCCACTGCCCAGCTAAACGCTTTCAATGCGTTCATTGATAGCGCAGTAGAGCAGGGCTTTTTTGTTCTTCCTGCTCCGTTCACGGTGACCGCACTCAAAGCGATTGCGCCGTCACTGCTCAAGATTATCTCGGATTACAAGGTCGCAACTCAACGCCCTTCTCTGTAAGTCGCTGGGCGAAGTTTGCTCTCGACTTATCTCTGGGAATACCAGCGTCAACATACCGCGTGCTCAGGACACTTTGACAATGGCTGCACATCGCAAAAATATTCACGAAAAAGTCCAGTTCCATCTCAAGGAAGGCGCTCTGCACAAAGAGATGCACGTTGCGGGCGACAAGAAAATCCCCCTAAGTGCCCTTGAGCACGAAAAAGCAGTAGCGAAGCGCACGCATAACAAGAAGCTGATGGAGCGCGTTCAGTTCGCCATCAATGCGAGGAAGTTCAAGCACTAAGACTCATGGCCGTCGCACACGCACAGAAGTTGCTCATAAAAGCACAGGGCGGCGAGAAGCTGACCAGTGGCGAGCGTCGGCACGTCGTTGAATGGTTGCAGGCAACACAGCCCGGCCTGACAAACGACACGATGGCTGATTGGTTTCAGGTCAGCGACCGCACCATTCGGCTGGACAAGAAGGCCATTCGTCTGAAGAAGGCGAAGATTCTCAAAGAAGATGACCCCGGCCTAATCATCGCAGACATTTCAATGGCCTTTGACCAGCAGATGCAGGAACTGGAAAAAGGTCTATCAAAGACACGCCTCGGCTCCAAGGAACATCTCGCCTACAGCATCGCCATTATGGACATGCACTTCAAGAAATTGAAGGCGTTCCAAGACGCGGGCTACACGCCTAAGAATCTAGGCAACATGACGGTTGAGAAGTTCGAGTACACGGCAATCGTACACAAAGATGGCAGCGTGGAAACACGCAAGGCCGATATGTTCAAGGAAAAACCTGAACCGGATTTCATCGAGGCCGAAGTAGTACCTGCGCCGCAGCTTCCTGCACCGAGTAAAGAGACAAATGAGCAGAACGGCGAAGGTCAACCCGAATTACAAGCAGTCGCCATCACTTGCGAGTCAGGTGAGGGTGAAGCCGGTAGTGCTGACGTTGCCTCCGGCACATCCGAAGCAGTACGAACTGATTAACGCTTTTGAGCTATACAAAGACCAAGGTGTTCGTTTCGTCGCTGGCGCGTGCGGTACAAAATTCGGCAAGACATACGGCTGCACTATCCGCCTCGTGTTCGAGGCGTGGAACAATCGAGACCCGTACAAAAATGTACCGCTGAGCGGGCCGGGGATGTACTGGTGGGTTGCGCCTTCTTACGCACAGTCGAAGATGGCGTACAACCTCATCAAGCGCCTGTTGCCCCCGGATTCGTTCCAAGAATACAAGGCCGACCTGCAACTGTGCCTGTTGAACCCGGACGGTTCAGAGCGCTCGTGGATTCACTTCAAGTCGGGTGACAACCCCGACACGCTCCGTGGTTACGCCGTCAACTTCTTCATCATTGATGAGGCGGCGCGTATCCCGTACGAGTCTTTCGTCTCGGTAATGACAACCGTGACGCAGACTCGTGGTCGCGGCATCGTTATCAGCACTCCGAAAGGACGTGGCTGGTTCGCTGACGTTTACCATCGCGGCGAAAAGTCCAACTACGACGGCACCCCGCGCTTCGACGCTGAGCATCCCGACCCTTTCCCTGAGTGGACGGCTATTCGGATGCCGACGTGGACAAATCCTCACGTCTCCGTAGAGTCCATCGAGGAGATGAAGCGCAACCTGCCCTCGGACGTGTTCCAGCAGGAAGTCGCTGCCGAATTCCTAGACGATTCTGCGGGCGTATTCCGTGGCGTCAAGGACTGCATCCGTGGCTCCTTTGAGGAGTACAAGCCCGGACACAACTACGTCATCGGCGTTGACCTTGCTAAGCACCGCGACTACACCGTGCTTGTCTGTATGGACATGAACACGAAGCAAGTCGTGGCATTTGACCGCTTCAACAAGATTGACTGGAATTTGCAACAGGTACGCATAGTAGACATGGCGCGTGCCTACCGCGCAACCGTTTGGGTTGACTCCACAGGCGTTGGAGACGCTATCTACGAGAACTTGTCGTATAGCGGCATTCGCGTTGAGCCGTACAAGATTGGCGGCACCACCGCGAAACAGCAGCTAATCGAAAAGCTGCGCATCAACATCGAGAAAGCGCGTATCTCGTTCCCCGGCATTTATCAGCTTGTGGATGAGCTTCGCAACTATGAGTACAAGATTACTGACACAGGCGTGGTTCGCTACTCTGCACCTAGCGGTCAGCATGACGACTGCGTTGTGGCACTGGCTCTCGCTAACTGGGGCGCTGACCGTCAACCCTTCGTCTATCGCTATCGCAATGTGCGCGGCGTTTAACAAGTAGACAAGTCTTCTCATTGGGGCAGGACGTGCTCGTTCTGGTTGACAAGGGACAGCTTTCGTATTTCAGGCGCAAAGCTAGACAAAGCCGCAACGAAATCATGGCTCTGCTGGTAGGAAAGCAAGAGTCTTCAAATCTCATACTCGTTTATAGATTTGAATACCCAGAACTCGTTGTCTCCACTCCTATCGAAGTCAAGTCGGACACGCAGTCTACGTCCGACATAGAACAAAGAGCCAAAGACGAAGGGTTATCTGTAGTTGGCTCCATTCACAGTCATCCGAACGCGCCGATTTATATGTCGCAGCAAGACCTGCGCAGTCATCGCGTCCACCGCGACAAGATTTCTGGCATCTGCGAAGTGACACCTAAGCGCACGTTCATTGCATTTTGGCAGGACAAGAACCCAGTACCGTGCGACTGGGACTACTTCTAAAAGGATTCATACATGACGTTTCAAGAAAAAATGAAGGCGCTTCTAGCCACTCTGCGCGGCGTGTCCCTCGACGCTACTGTTACCGCCAAGGCCGCTGCAACTCTAGTCGCTAACAGCGTATCGAACATCGGCAATATTAAGTTCCGCAACGTGTATCGCTTCGAGTGCTTCGACGCGAACGGCAACCTGAAGTGGGTTGAGGAAGTGCCCAATCAGGTGATGACGGCTGGCGTCAATGACCTGCTCACTCAGTATTTCAAGGGCAGTGCCTACACAGCCACGTTTTACGTCGGTCTGGTGGACAACGCTAGCTTCTCGGCCTATGCCGCTGCCGACACAATGGCGTCCCACGCGGGCTGGCTTGAGAGCACTGCGTACTCTAACGCCAACCGTCCGACGCTGACGCTGGGCACTCCGGCTAGCGGCTCGGTTGATAACTCTGCGTCCAAAGCGGTCTTCAACATTAACGCCACGGCGACCATTCTTGGCGCGTTCGTGGTGACGAACAACACCAAGGGCGGCACCAGCGGCACTCTGTTTGGCGCTGCGTCATTCTCTGGCGGCTCTCGTGCTGTGCAGAACGGCGACACCCTGAACGTGACCATCACTCTAAGCGCGTCGTAATCCATGACCGAACATTGGTCACATCTAGATTTGGTATGTTGGGCGGTAATTCTTATTGCCGCCCTCATCCTAGAAATCGTAGGTCTAGCTAGACCAAGCGAGGCGACGTTCACAGAACTTGTTCGTCGCTGGGTGCCGATGTTCCTGCGTGCCATGATTTTAGGCTGGCTGAACTGGCATTTCTTAATTGACCCCGTTAATTGGATGAAGTGAGGCATCAATGGCGAAGAAAATTATTCTGCTGTCTAAGGAACTAGGGGCCAATGGCGACGACCTAAACATTCGTTACGCTTTCTGGCTTACTCCTACCGTAGCCGGTTCAGTTCGCATGCCGGGCGCGACAAGCGCTTTCGCCGGGGCCACTGCGGGAGAGGTTCAAGCAATTCAGAGCGGACAGGTTATAGAGCAGGTTGCGGCTACTCAGTACCCTTCCAGCTACGCTCTGTCTGACATTCAATCCGACCTTGAAGCCCGCTACCACGAAGCGCAGCAGGCGCTGGCCTCTGCTGTGAAGCAGAATGAATGGTATGGAACTAATTTTGACGGCACAGCATGGAACCAGCAAGCGCTTGCTCCGTCAGTGCCGGTAAGAAAAACAGTCAAACCTGTGAATGTCGCTCTCGCGGTTGGCGATAACACCATTTTGCCCGCAGTTCCGGGCATGGCGTGGTTCATTGACCGCGCCCACTTGTCGTTCGACAACGCGGCACTTGCTACCGTTGTTTTCAAAGACGGCACTACCGAGGTTGGACGCGCCTTCGTGAGCGCGTCGAAAGATTTGATTTTTACAGAAGAAGGCGAGCCGTGGATTCAAACGAGTCCCGGTAATGCGCTCATCGTTAACGCAAGCGCACCGCTCAATGCAGCCGGTCGCATGTGGTTCAGGCAGGTGTAATCAATGGCGACAATCAAAGAGCTTTTTGGAACAAGCAACCAAGCCATCACCTGCACAATCACGTCGCTTGCTAACAACGGACAGCGGCAGTCCACTGCCGTTGACAACAGCACAAACCTGTACCTAGACGCACTTGTCGTGGTGAAGGTGAAGACCAATGCTGCCGGAACATCTGCAAGCGGCGTCGTCAACGTGTACGCATACGGCACCGCCGATGGAGGAACGAACTACGGAGACGGCGTTACTGGTACTGACGGCAGCGTTACGCTGACCAACCCTCCGAACCTGAGACTAATCGGTTCGATAAACGCCGTGGCAAACGCCACCACGTATGTGAGCGTCCCCATGTCGGTGGCCGCAGTATTTGGCGGAACGCTGCCAGAGAAGTGGGGCATCGTCGTGGAAAACAAAACAGGTGGTGCGCTGGATGCTTCCGTCGGCAACTCGTTCTATCAGGGAGTGCTCGCACAGTCGGTGTAATTAACATGAGGGTCAAGCAATCATGCCAGTAGCATTTGATGCCGTTGGGCCAAATTCGAGCGGGCAGTCAAACGTCGGTGCTACTGGTCTTTCGTGGTTTCACACTTGCTCTGGCCTCAATCGGTTAGTGATTGTTGCTCTAGCTGTAGGAAAGAGTCCTGATACATCTGTCGTTCCTAGCGCCAACTACGACGGCGTAGCGATGACAAGGCTGGCCACGGTTCACGCCAACAATGGCACGAGCGGGCTTATTTCAGTTTTTTACATGGTCAACCCTCCTATCGGCTCGAAGCAAGTTACGGTAGGATGCGGTGTTACCGCTGATGTGATTGGTGGGTCTGCTAGCTATACCGGAGTAAACCAATCAACACCGATTCGCAACCTCGCAACTGGTTTTGGCGTTGTGAACAACGCTCCATTCTCAGTCAAACTGCCTGTGTCAATAGGCAACATGGCGGGCTTCGCGGCTTGTGGTGGAAATTCTCTGTCACTTGTCACAAGGCAGCAGCGTTGGATAAACAACCTAAATTCCAATACCGGCGCGGCTAATGCTGCCTACTCGGATACAGCAGGCTCGCCTTTTGTCTCTGGCGGCTGGTCTATTTCAGCCAGTGACAGCTACGGCATCATTGGATTCGAGATTGTATCCGACGACAACATACCACTGAGGGCTGGACGTAAGACGCCTGTGTGGGAGCGCATCGTTGGCACCCCTCCGGGCGCTGGGGGGTCTACGTACAATAGCTCTCTAGCCTTGGCAATTGCCACGTCTATCAGTGATGCGGCTAATCTGTCGGCAGTAGGTGCTTCGTCATTTTCAGTGGCGTTGTCGCTGAGCGATTCAGCAAGCATGATTGCGAACGCAACATCCGCAATCTCTGCTGTGTGCGCGCTGACAAGCCAAGGCACACTGAACATCAATTCCTCTGCTGCGCTGGCGGCTACAACGTCTCTAGGCACAGTCAGTGGGACGAATATTAGTGCTGCGGCAAGCATCGTCACCGCTTTAGCCATGACGAGCGCCGCGTCTGTGGGCGTGTCTGTGTCTGCCGCTATTTCGGCGGCGCTGTCAATGACCGACGCAGGCGGTTTGTCTCTTAACTCGGCAGCGACGATTAGCACGGTTCTTTCTGAGGTAGCGTCGGCAGCGTTAAGTATTCCTGTGAGCGCCGCTATTGCGGCCAATCTAGGGTTCCAAGCTGTCAAGACTCTGGGCATCAACGCGGCTGCATCATTGGGTGTAACCGCCAACATTTCTGCCGCCAACAACCTAATTGCGCAAGCAGCGGCTTCTCTTGGGCTAAGCACCAGTCTAGCGGCTGGGTTTGGCAATACCGTCGCGGCCAGCATTTCGCTTGCCATCTCAAACGGTTTCACATCCAGCGCCTCGCTTAACGCGGCTGCTCTCGTAGCATTTGGCGTGCTGGCCGGGTATTCCCTGTCGGCGCAGCAGTCGGCCCTAGCAACGGCTAGCATCTCGGCTAATACGTCGGTTTCGTCTAGCGCGCAGGCCAACATGATTGCTCAAGGAGCACTCTCTGTTGCCTTGCAAGAGACGGCTGTTTCAACAGCAGTGATGGACTCTTTAGCGTCCATCGGAATCACATCGGCGCTTGCATCAAGTGCAACCGCCATCTTCACCAAAGCACTCTCGCTGGGAGCAACACTCTCCATACATAGCGACAGTTCTTTGGGTCAGATTGGCGCGTTGATACTCGCTGCGGCGTCAGTGATTCAGGCGTTGCAGTTGAATTCTGCCGCTACGATTGAGTCGTTGCAATTGGATTCTGCTTCTACGGACGAAAGCCTGCGGCTCGACGGCGCGCAGACTATTCAGTAAACAATTCTAAAGGCCGGGAACACCCTGCACTTCGGTGCATGTGCCCGGCCTTTTGCATTTGAGGTCAAGCGTGGCGATACCCAGCAAACTGATTCTCACACAAAAGAACGACCAAATAATTGAGATTGACGGTCTTCAGGACGCCTTGACGCTGGCCTACGTTAACAACGCGGTCGCAACGGCCACGCTGAAGGACAGCACAGGAGCCTCTGTTACGGGACTCACTGGTGTCACCTTGTCCTATGTTTCTGGCTCCAACGGCAAATATCGCGGACAGGTTGAGGAAACATTCAGCCCCGCTCTAGGCAACTACGTTCTTCACGTTGATGCTAATTCTGGTGGGGTCGTTCTGCATATTGAAATCAAAACCTCGGTTAAGGTGCGAAAGTCGTAAGTGACGGATTTCACGATTGTCATTGCTCATCGCGGCAATCCGATGGGCCTCTGGGCCACGATTCAAAGCTGCGAAATAGACCTAGAACGAACAGACTACAAATACAACTACTGCATAGCGTGCAATGGCGATAGGACGTTTGATGTCGAAATCAGCCGCACGCTCCACTACCTAGACAAGCTAGGAAAATTGAAGCAGTCGTTGTGGCACCCGGAGCCTTGGGCACCGCCAACAGCCCGCCAGTTTGCGACGACGTTCGCTGACGGCAAGTACCTGTTCTTCTTCGACAATCACTGCCTCGTGTCTCCGCAATATTTCACGCGGGCGCTTCTAGATTTTAAGACGTACCCAGTGGATGTGTTGCACAGCAGCTTCCGGTATTACTCCGGTGAGGGCACCCACTACCACTACAAGCTGAGCCTAGAAAAAGACTTCTGGGCGAAAGCGGTTTTGCACCCCACGGACGCGGCTAAGCCCTACCCCATAGCGGTAAGCGGTCACGGCGGTTTCGTCGTTAAACGCGACGTGTGGGATGAGATTGGCGGCTACTGGACTGGCTTTCAGGGATACGGCGGTGAGGAGACGTATTTCGACCTCAAGGCGTGGATGATGGGTAAGCAGGTGTGGGTTGACCCGCGCCTTGTTCATTACCACTACGCCGGTCGCAGAACGTATTCACGCCACTATACCGACGATTACTACCGCAACATGATGATGGCAGCAAACATCATCGGCGGGGAGCGTTGGGCCTACAAGGTTTACGGCAACTTCGAGAAAAGCGTGAAGTTGCAAAGCCAGCAATCCATGTACGACTTGCTCCAAGAGGCGCTTTCTCGTAGCGCTGAGCACGCAGTAGAACTCGCGTCCAAGCGCACGAAATCGCTAGACGAGCTACTGCCTTGGTTTGAACACAACAACATTAGTTTTTAGAGGAACTCAATGGGCCTTGCTGAGTCGGCTTCCAATAATCAAGCTCTGACCGCAGAAATGAAGTCAGAGATAGACCGCCTGAGAAAGACGCATGAACTGTGGCGCGTCTATGCCCCTGAGTGGGATTTGTACCTCGCGGCATACGAGGGCGGGCCTGAGTTCGCCACACAGGGCAACCTGTTCAAGCACGCACGCGAGAATCAGGAAGATTTTGCAGACCGTGTTGCTCGCGTCCACTACATCAATTACTGCGAGCAGATTGTAGACTTTTTCACCAACTTCATCTTTGCGGAAACGATTCAGCGCGACGGTGGAGACCTGCAAGATTGGTATGTCAACTTCTTGAAGGACGTAAACAAGAAGGGTGACGACATCGAGACATACATGCGAGCGGTTAGCGACGACATGCAGATTTTCGGCATGTCCTACACGCTCGTGGACACCCCCTACGTACAACTTCCTGAAGGCGAAACGCTTACAAAGGCGGACGAAGAAGCTCAAGGAATTAGGCCGTATTGGTGCCTGCTTCGCCCGGACGAAATCACCGACTGGGTTGTAGACGACTTTGACACCTTCACTTACATCAAGCGCAAGCAGATGGTGAATGAGGTTGTCGGCACAGAGATTAAAGTTGTAGAGAAATACACCGAATGGTTCCAGTCACAAATCATCATTTCTAGGATTGATGTCACTGACTCAGCGAAGCCCATTATGATGGGCAAGCAGATAGTGACAAATACCCTAGGAGAGATTCCGATTGTGGTTGTGCGCTACAAGCGCTCGAAGCGAAATCCCTTCATGGGGAACAGCTTCCTACGCGATTTTGCGAAGAACAACCGCGAAATAATGAATCTCACAAGCCTGCTGCAAGAATTCCTGTACCGGCAGTGCTTTAACCTTCTGGCAAAAGAGGTTGAGGGAACGATTCCTCTGAAAGACCAAGAGGACGGCGTTCAGGGAACGGCCAATGTGTTGGAGGTTCCCAAAGGTGCTCAGATGCCTGAGTACATCTCTCCTCCCTCAGACCCGGCTCGATTCATTCAGGAAGAACGCGACCGCATCAAGCAGGAGATGTTCCGGCGTGCAGCGCAGGACACTTTGAACGAACTGTTCAATGGTGAGAAATCTAGCGGATTTAGCCAAGCGCAGTCGTTCTCTAAGACTGTGCCCTTCATCGCGTCTCGTGCGGATTCACTTGAACGTGCAGAGCAGAAATTGATGGCGCTCACTGCTCGCCTTGCGGGTAAAGATTGGCAAGGCAAAATCAAGTACAAAGACCGTTATGAACTGACTAATCTTACCGACGCGATGACGCAGTTGCAGATTCTAGGTCGTGACCTAGGCATTGATTCTGAGACGTTCTTTAAAAATGAGTTCAAACGCCTAGTGCATGAGTATGACGGAAAACTTCCTGCCGACCTTCTAGCGAAGGTTGAAAGGGAAATCGAAGGAATGAATTGGGACAAATGGCGTGAGCTTCAAAAGGAAGCCCTCGTCGGAGCACCCAAATCACCCGGTGACCAACAGAAGCCGAAATCGAGCGGAACGATGGCAGAGGCAGCCGCCGAAGCCAAGACACCCGGAGCGAAAGCGGCTAAGAAGGTGAAGGGGCAGTAACGTCACGACTGCGACATTCGCCGCCCATTTTCTATCCGGCACGAGACTCCGTATCGCGCTGGCATTTTCTAGGGGCAGGCGCGGGGGAATCTAGGGACACCCTCTGACGAGGCCAAGTGACCCGTCCCCCGAAAGGAACGCTGTAATGGCTGACAACGTAGAGCAGCGCATCATTCCTGCAAGAACCGGACTGATGCATCGCAAAGTTACGTTTCCGTTCAAAGCACCGCCGTTTCATAACGACATGCTGCGGCAGGTCTCGCGGCGAGGCAAGCCAGAACCAAGCCCGGTCGCAGTGCGTGTACGAAAGAAGCGCACTGTTCCGATAGGCGTATACAACACTTTTGCACGAGGTTAATAAATGGCAACTGACACTGGAAAGCTAGTCCGAGTCAAGGCCAACAGCAAGGGCACCGGCAATCGCCGCACGCCTACCGCTATGGCTCTGAAAGCTAAGGGCAAGGCAATGCCTGCTGCTGGTAACCCGGACGGCAATCGCAATCGCCCCGGCCAGAACAAGGCGCGATAAGCAGTTCAACAGATTTAGATTTAAACCGCGCTAGCTGCCACTCACGGCTAGAGCGTTAATTTTTTGAGGCAAAGGAAATAACGAAAATGGCTACTGACGCCAACAACGGTCAGGCGAACAACCCCGGCGATGGTTCGGGGGCGGAACAGAAACCGAAAGTCGAGTTCACGGACGAACAGCAGAAGGCAATTGACAGCTTCATCAACAAGGCAGTTGGTCGCGCTACGGCCCCTCTAAAAGAGGAGCTTAACGCAAAGGCGGCAACACTGAGCCAGCTACAGGCTGACCTTCAGTCTGCCAAGGATGCCCTAGCTGCGGCTAAGAGCCGTGGTGAATCGGGTAAAGAAGAAAAGGCCGATGTAGAGGAACTGAAGCGCCAGCTTGACGAATTCAAGCGTATTGGTGAGTCCTCGAAGACTGCGATTGAGCAGGCAAAGCAGGAAGCTGCACAACATCGGAAAGAAGCTGAGCAAGCCAAGCTGGAACTTCTGAATACTCGGAAGCAGGTCACCATCACATCGGAAGCGGTGAAGCATAACTTCATCAACACCGAGCAGGTTCTGAAGCTAACCTCAGACAACATCAAGTGGGACGATGCACAGCAGCGTTTCATTGTGTACGGCGAAGATGGGCGCGAGCGCTACAACTCGCAGTACGAACCAATGACTGTCGGAGAATTCCTCGCGGAATTCGCTCAGAACAATAAACATCTCGTGCGTGGCGATGTTCGCCCCGGAGCAGGCTCTAGCGAGTCTGCACGCAGCGGACTGAACGGACAGCGCTACGAGCTAAAGCAGATTTTCGGTAAGGAATCAAATTCCGCACTGGCCTCCAAGCTGATGAAAGAAGACCCGAAGATGTATCGGGCTATGAAAGAGCAGGCGCGGGCGCAGGGATTGATTGCCTAAAACGTAGACAAGCAACATTTACTGCACTCATAGGGAGTCATTCTAAATGGCATTCACTGCTATCACTGACATTGTTAACCCGGAGGTTCTGGCCGACCAGATTTCGGCCAAGTTCCCCGACATGCTAGTGCTTGGCAACAGCGGACTTGTGGAAGTTGATTCCACATTCCCGCTTGGTTCGCCGGGCACAAAATTCAAAATCCCCTTCTGGAAGCGCATTGGCACCTTCGCTGACCTAGCTGAAGGTACGCCGATGACGCCGGGCAAAATCACGACTGGCGCTGAGTTCGCTACGGTTCTCCGTGGCGGTATGGCGCTGGAAGTGCTCGACACTGCTGAACTGGTGTCGAAGGCCGACCCGGTTGGCGAGATTGCAGACCAGCTTGCACGGCGTGCGGCTGAGTACATTGACGCGAAGCTGGTTACGGAGGTTGAGCACACGCCCAACACCTATAATCAGGCGACGACCAACCTAGGCAGTAACGGCGGGTTGCTCGACCAGAACGTTGTCATCACCGCTTTGGTGAACACGTTGGGCGACAACTACGCTAAGGTTGTCAAGGGTGGCGTCATCGTCATGCACTCCAAGGTGTATGGCGACCTAGTGAAGACCGGCGCTATCCAGAACCAGTATCAGTCTGGTATGGACGTGATTCGCACCGGCGTGGTTCCCACCATCATGGGCCTGCCCATTCTGGTGAGCGACCTCGTGACTGTGGCTTCGGTCTCTAGCGTCAACCAGTACAACACTTACATCATCGGCCCCGGCGCTCTGGCTCTGTTCTACCAGCGTCAGGTCATGGTGGAGTTCGACCGCGACATCCTGCTGCTGGCGGACATCATCTCCTCGAACGTGCATTTTGCTCCGCACCTGTTCGGTTGGGATTCCAACACCAGCGCTGTTGTGGCTGAGCAGAACAAGTCTATTCACGCTGTGGTTATCACCAGCAAGTAATAGGCTCAAGCTAGGAATTGGGGAGGCTTCGGCCTCCCCTTTTCATTTACCGGAGAGTCACATGGGAATTGGCACACTGCGGCGTTACCACGACCGCCACAACACAGAAACACATGATGTAACCCCTGCCCCGGCTGCACCGGAAACACCTGCTCCAACGCAGATGGAACCCGCTGCCCCAACCCCGGTTGAACGAGCAGACGAAGACAACGACTAAGGACTTAAACGAGGAACCGCATGGCCGTTACATTGGATAGCAGCATCGGCAAAAGCACGTCCAACTCCTACGTTGATACGGACTATGCGAGTGATTACTGGGAGAACCACTTTAGTGCCGCGAAAGCTGCACAGTGGGCAGCGCTAGGGGATGACCAGCAGGCTCAACTTCTGGTGCAGGCGTGCCGTGTCATTGAAACAGCACGTTACACACATTTCGTTTCAGTTTCTGAGTATACATTGCATTACGACAGCGCGTCTGGGCAGGTTATTGACCTAGCGCTCACGGCTGAGCCGGTCAAGTATTACTACAATCAGAAGCTGCAATTCCCTAGAAATCTAGACGTAGACGACGCTGGAAAGCTCTACATCCCTGAGCCGGTCAAGATGGCACAATGCGAGCAGGCGATTTACTTGCTTAATTTTGACGAGACCGCTATGGCTAATCGCCTTCAGGGAGTAGTTAGCGATTCTGTCTCTGTTGGACGAGGGCAAATCCACCTGAACCAACAGTATGTATCGGAAGGCAGTTCCTTTGCGCCTATGGCTTTGGAGTTTGTGCGCCCGTTCTTTGTCAAGGGTGCCCGAATGCGGAGGGCTTAATGAGCCGAGCACAGGGCATCTTGAACCGAGTTAACGGAGCGCTAAGGCGGACTTTTCCGCAAGACAGAACCGTTTATAAGCGCGTTGTTACGCGCAGCGGCGGTGATGACCTTATCGGTCGCGGCGTTGCGGTAAGCACAGTGGACACTTTGCTTGACCCTCAGCCTACATACCAGCGCTTAGGGCGAAACATAGTGGGTGACCACGTTGACGCCGAATCAGTGCTAGGTGCCGCCGGTTCCAAGGTTGAAGTAGCAGACGATTATTCCTGTTTGTTCTCCTCCACAGCGTTGCCGCTAGCAGACCTGAACAACAAGAACGTCACAATTGTTTTTAAGGACAGCGCCGGAAACGAAGAAATTTTTCGCATAACAGATTACACGCCGGTCAGTTTCCAAGGAACGGCCTTGATTTACATGGCGTTCCTGCGCAGCACGAAGCGGCCCTAGAGGAGGATTTGAATGCGTAATACACGAGATTCATTCCTTCATTTTCTAGCCGACAATTTAGATGGTATCCCTGTCCATAACATTCGGCGTGACCCGAATAAACCCGACGCGGACAAGATACAAGTAAACGCCGTCAATGTTCACTTCTTGGACGTTGCCCCAGATACGCAAGTGGGCAACACCACAGTTGTTATTGATGTTATCAACGATGACGAATTGACTGCGCTTAGCTGGGTAAATCAGGTGTGGACGCTTCTCAGTTCAGCGTTTTTCACGCCTAAATTGGATTACTCCAACCCGGAATCGCCAGTTTCTACCGGAACGAACATCATGTGGGATAGGCATAAGGTCAGATTTAGAGTCATTGTGTCCGACTTTTACTACCATCATTCCTGCGTGCTGACGCTCCAACACACAGTTTCATAATTTCTCCGCACTCATAGGAGTTCTTCTTCATGCCTCTAGTAACAAACGACGCAACAACACAGAAACCGATGTCGGCTGCGGGCGTTACAGGCGCACAGTCTATCAAACTGATTCAGGCTCCCCGTATTTTTATGAAGTCAACGCCTGACAGCACGACTGGTGCTACTGTCCCGAATACTAAGTATGCGGGCAACGCCGCCAACCTTGTTGGTTGGACTGACCTCGGTAGCGTGGCCGGTAACGCGAAAATCGGTTACGAAAAGAAAATTAAGGAAGTCAAAACTGGTATTGACAACTATCTTCGCGCTGCATACAGCAACGAAAAGACCGGAAACATTGAGTTTAGCCTTAATCAGCTAGACGATGTTGTGATGAGCAAGATTCCGGGCCTGTCCGCTTCTGTGCAGACTGCTGGCTCGATTTACACGTTCCATCTTGGGCAGGAAGACCTTGTTCAGATGGCGCTGCTTGTCGTGGCCGTCAACAAGCTGGATGGTAAGGAACATCAGTTCTACAGCCCCAGTGTCTACATGAACTTCACGTTTGCTGAAGATGCCGATGCGATGGTGCTCAAGTGCTCCGCGATTCTGCCCTTCTTCACCGTGACGGGTCAAACCAGCGAAGACATTCTCGCGCATACGATTTTCAAATAATCGTATACAGACAACTCATTTTGGTGTGGGGCTGGCTTTTTGGCTAGCCCCTCATCACACAACAGCGCCCCTCTAGGCGTTTCTAGAAGAAGGATTATGGCCGACGAACAGATTGTTCCCACCCCTGAATCTACTCCTGAAGTAGCCCCCGCTCCTGAGCAGTCTTCTGCTCCCTCAACCCTGACCGAACACCAGATTATCCAAGCCGCTACCAACGACCCGCAGCTAGCAGAGGACGAGTTCCGTCTAGGTGACCGCATCTTCAAAATCATTGACCTTGAATACGACGCTTATCTGAAGTTCGTACTTCTACTGAAGCCGTTCATCACCGCTGTTTTCGGTTTGATTTCCCAGAAAAGCAAAGTCGGAATTCCCGGCATCGAGCTATCCAACACATCATTCTCGGAAGATGCTTTGCTTGAGTATTGCGGAGTTAACCTGCCCGAAATGGCACGTATAGTGTGCGCTTCCACTGACCCGGACATCACTGTTGATGACGTGAAGAAGCTGGGTAAAACACCTTTCAATCTCGCTAAGGTCGTGATGGCGCAAGTGCAGAGAAACAACATCATCAAGGACTTCACGGATTTTTTCGTACAGGCTCTCCCGATGCTAGGGATGACGGGCAAGTAGAAGACGACCGCGTAGAAGATAGGGGGAATCCCTTCTTGATGGTTGATTCCCTCTGCCAAACCTATCACTGGCCTCTCCACGAAGTGATGTCTCTCACCGTTCCGCAAATCATAATGCTGAATCATGCGGCTTGGGTGAACCAAGAAAGAGTGAAGAAGCGTGTAGCCAACGAGCCGACTGCTGCCGATATGCGTAAACAGCAGGAAGACGAACTGATGAATGGTGACCCGATTGTTTGGAACGGCAAACGACTATCAGAACTGAATTCGGACGAAATGGCTATCTACATGAATAGTTGGTAGGAGGCAACGTGGATTTCAAAGCCAAATTCAACCGCAATCGCGGCACCTTCGCCAAAGAAATGAGAAAACGGGCGCAGGACTTCCACGGAAAGAAACTCTCTGCACGCATATCCATGCCGGAGGGAGAGCAGTTCCGTTGGTGGTATTGGAATGAGTTTGGCACCGCGTTGCGCGGAGACGCCGGACGAGCAAGCGGTAAGGCATATTCCATTGACCCACAATACGTAGCAATGCTGCGTTGGCCTACTGCTCTAGGTGAATACCACTACGCTTTACACGTCAATCATCCCGGCATTCATCCCCGCCGAATGATAACGAAGGCTCTAGACGAGGTTAGGAAAGTAGCCTCTTTCGCCGCCTACAAAATCATTATTCAAGACGACTTCCGGTTTGAGACATTCCGCCAAGTGCTGCTCGACAACATCATGCCAGATGTAAAGAACGTGATTGTTCAGAGCATAAGCAATGAACTGACTCAGACAAGAACAGACCCGCACTCAAAGCTGCATGGAGAAGAACCGGGCGCTGCATTTGCCCGCGATTCATTTATCCGTAATACAGGCAGCTAGACTCCCAAGGACTACCGATGGCCCAGACTGATGCAGTCTTTACAGAAGTATTAGAGATACAGGTAGACGTTCCCAAGTTTGAACGCAGCTTGGAAGAACTTGTCGCCGCCTACAATCGGTTTCAGGACAAGGTTGAAAACACCGGCCTCGGTAACGCTATCAACGTCGGGGTTTTTGCCCGCGTTAATGAGCAGCTAACAGAGCTTCAGCAGCATTTTCAGCAGTTTGACCGCGACATGACTACGCAGTGGGACGAGGCAATGTCCCAAATGACTGCGGGTATGCAGCGAATGGCGCAGACCAGCGAAGTCCTCCTTCGCCGCGACGCGCAGGCAGCCAAGGAAGCGGCCCAGGCCCGCGTTGACGGGTACGAGCGCTCCGACCGGGCCGCAACCGGATTCTTCGGCAAGCTGACATCCAATCTCGGCAGCACTGCCGGGAACATGCTGAAGCACCTGATTATCTGGGAAACGTATATCGGTCTTCTCAGACTCGCAGGGGAATTAGCACATCTTCCGTTCAAAGCAATTGAGGAAGGCATTCACTATCTGCGAGAGACGCAGGCTCACCAAGACGAATTAACGGGTGTGCTTTCTGCTAACGTCCAGTTTTCTAAAGACTTCGCAGAAAATCTGAAGCTGTCAGCAGTCGCGTCCGGCGAGGTTGTGCGGGCATTGCAGGATGTTGCTGCAAAGACCGGACTCAAGTTTTCTAACCTCTTTGAATCATTTAAAACGCTCACTGAATCTGGCGGCGTCAGCGCCGTTACAAGTGTTCAGGAGCTAGTGCGCCTCACCGAGTTGTTCAACTTGGCGATGCGTGCTTCGGGCGTGTCGGCCCAAACCACACGCCGCCTCGTGTCCGAAATTCCTAGGGCAATGGACGGGACTCTAACCCCGACCAGCAAATTCCTAGAAGTTCTGCACATGACGCGAGATGAGTGGAACAAGATACGCGATTTGGGCATGGAGCACCATGACCTGTTGCAGCGTCTTGAACCTCGCCTCAAGCCGTATCTAGACGCAGTTTCACAGGCCCAGCTACACCAAGCGGTGCTAGTCGAGCAAGTCGAACTGCTGCGCAAGCGCTTTGAAGCGCTTGTAGCTGAGCCGGTCTTCAACACGATTACTGAAACTGCTCTGAAGATTGTTAATTACTTCAAAGAGCATCAGAAGGATGTCGAAGATTTTGGCAGAACGCTAGCTGATGTTGTTCAACACCTAATCAACATTGGCAAGGAAATGCTTGAACTTGGCGGCGGGCCTATCCGCATGGTCGCCAATGTGACTAAAGGTTTTCTTGCGCTAGAATCTGTTGTAGACAACATCGTGACTGGGTTGCGCCAGATTGTTGCGGTTGCGCAGCACATGGAGTTCAACAAGGGTAGTTTGCTGACTCTTACGCCCCTGTCTGATGGTAAGACGCTACAGGAGTTAAACGCTATTCAGTTAGCGTTTGACCGCCGTGAGCAGGCTAGAACCGCGCTGGGGTTTGAGCTTAATGACGCAATTGCCGGGCGGCGTGTGCATCGTGAAACGCCGACTGGGTTAGCAGGCTTCGATTCTCTCCCTGAAGGCGTCAAGGCGTTCTTCGACCAAAATGGAGGAATTCTAAATGCCCCCATTTCTCCCCAGCCTGATAGCGGTCACAAGAAAGAGTTCGATGAGAAGGCGGCGCGTAATTCCCTAGCCGAAATTTCTAGGGAGGCTCAGCTTGAGTTAGCTCAGGTAAACAAGTACAGCGATGCTGTCGTAAACCTGTTCAAGGAAAACGTCGCCAACCAGTTTGCTACGGTCATCGAGAGCGAAAAGAACATCGTTGACCATCTGACTGGAATCAAGGCGGTTATTGACGCTGTTTTTGCCGAAGCCGAAGACAAGGCGCAAGCAATTGGCGGCAAGAATGTTGACAAAACGGTTGAGACGCTGGAGGGTCAGCGGCTCAATGCAGTTCGCCGCGTTGAAAACGAGATTGCGTCTCACCAGCGCACCATTGCACAACAGACTGTCCGAGAGAAGCAGGCCGAAATCACCCAGAAGGTTCAGCTAGAAACTGAGTTGAGCCGCAAGCAGATTGAGCTTGCTAAAGAGACTGGGGCCACGCAGGAAGCCATTGCGCGGCAGACGGCTGACATCGAGGAAAAGCTGTTACGAGCCAAGATTGACTCGCTACGTGAGGAGCAGACGTTATTCGTTGAAGGCTCCCAGCAACGCAAGGCAGTAGATGCCCAGCTAGCAAATGCTATTGAAATCGAGGGGCTTCAGAAGGTCATTGATGCCCGTAGAATTGCCAATGCTCAGGTTGAGGATTCTATCCGTGCCACGCGGATGCAAACTCAGGCCGCTCTCGAACAGTTAAGAGCGAATGAGCAACTTGTTCAGATAAACGAGCGAGCGGGCGTATCGGCAACGATTCTCGTCAAGGCAAACAAAGAACTTCATCAGCAGTATCTAGCAATCATAGACGCTGCTATTCGCAATATACAGAACCAGCTACGAGAAGCGGAGGCGACCGGCAAGCATGCTGATGCCGTACTTCGTCTGCGTCGTGAGTTGGGGCAGCTTCGTAACGAACGCAATTCGGCGGAATTGCAGAACATCGCCAACCGCCCAGTGGCCGGGCCAATCAGTGACCGGAATAGGCAGGGCGACCTTCTCAAGAAGGAACAGGAGCAGGCACAGCAGCGCTTACAAGACGCCGTTCGTAACTTGGCGCAGGCCATTATCAACGGCAATCCTCATCTGAAGGAATACTTCGAGGAGGTTAACCAAGCGCAAGCTAGCCTTGCCATCGCCAACCAAAACCTAGACCAGTTCAACAACAAACTTGCGTTTATTGGTGGACAAGCTCTTGATGCGGTTTTTGGGCCGGGCTTTAAGGCAGCGTGGGATGCAGCTAACACGAATGTAGAAAAGTTCGGTGTTATTGCAGACCGTGCAGGACAAGCGTTAGGTAACATCCAGCAAATCGTTGGCGGATTCCAGTCTGCGTTCAAGCAAGGCGGAACGATTGGAGCTATCGGGCACGGCATGCAGTTTGCCGCACAGTTTGACCCGGAGCCAATCAGTCGAGGAATTCTGCAAATCGGCGGCGCTATTTTTGGTGCCATCGGCAGTTTCTTCACCGCCCAAGCACGGCATATAGCTGAGGAAATAAAGAAGCAATTCAATCAGACGATGCGTGATTATCAGAACGGCAATGCCGACCTGATAGACACGATAAATCACGTCGAGCAGGAACGAGCAGACGCCATTCGCCGGTTGTCCGGTAAGAAGGGTGGCAAAGACCTGCTCAACGAATTGCTACCGCAGTTTGATGACGCGCTAGCGCAGCTAAGGAAAGCTCAGAAATCCATCCTAGATAATATGGATAAGCAGTTGCAGGTTCTGCGACTGCAATCCAGCGAGCTAGGCGGGTTCGTTCAGAAATGGACAGACCTGAACAAAACGGTTGAGGAGTATATCAAAGCTGGCGGTGACGCGGCGAAGGCGCAGGAGTTCCTAAGTCGAAGCCTTGAACAGATTCGTGAAGATGCTGAGGAAGGTTTCCTTGAGGGCGAGCGTCAGGCAATTCAGGATGCCATCGCTCTCAACGATTTGATTCAGCAACGCATTGACCTGAAGAAAGAGGAAGCGGAGGCAGAATTTGCAATTCTGTCGCGTGACGCCATCGAGCGCCGCGCTTCAGGAGCGCTGATTGCAGCCAATGACCTACGCAAGTTGCGTGAGCAGTACCAGAAGAACCTAGACAATCTTAATTCACAGATTGACTTGGAGACCCAAAAGGTCAACAAGGAGCAGCAGTTATTCGGGTTCGCTCAGGACATTCTGAGTCTGCACAAGCTAGATGCAGAGCTTCAGCTAGCCGCGATTGACAAGCAAATCAAGAAATGGACAGACCTGAAAGCAATCATGGACGGAATCGTTCAGGATTCTTCAGGAGTGTTCGGCTTGACTGGCGGCTTCTCTCAGCAGATTGGTGCAGTCAGCATCACCGTGCCGATAACAATTATCGGAGCCGGAGATGTTGACCCGCAGAAGCTGGGTGGCGATATAGCGACCATTATTGACCGCGAACTTAGGTTCGGGAAATAAGCAGGAAAGAAGACAACGGGGCGGCTACGTTTTTGCGTAGCCGTCTCGTCACATTTTGTATGCCTTACGATGACAATGGAAATCTGACCCTGCGCAAGTGGAACGCCACACACATTGATGAGCACATTCCACTGCTTACGGGCTACCACGAGAACGAGCTTTTTTATAACTGCACAATTGACAGCATGCGTGGGGGAGTATTTGTGCATTGCTGTTTTACTGAGTGCAAGTTCAATTTTCAATCTATCGAGGACATGCAGGATGTAGTGGGCGGGTTCGACTGCGCCATGTTCTCGAACGTCGAATTATCCGACAAGGCTTTCGACTATTTTGCGCTATTGCTCCTTCGCACAAAAGGAAATACAAAGAAGCGCATCAAGATTATAGAAGCGCTAGGCGGAAAAGAGCAGGTAGACAAGCTCTTAAATGCTGCATACCCCGGCAATAATTGGTGGGAGAGATAATGCACAGTGTGCAACACAAAGTCCTAGACATTTTAGGTCACTACACCGGCTCTGGGGAGGCGCTCACCCCACACACTCGCCTTCGTTCTGTTGGGGTTGATTCCCTCAGCCTCATTCAAGTAGGACTTGAATTAGAGGAGGAGTTCGGTTCCAAAGCCTACATGGGTTCTAGCGACCTAGGGCGCATTCACACAATTCAAGACTTGATTGATTTCATCCAAAGACCGTAAACCGGAGCACCAATGCTGACGTTCAATATCACACAGGGCGGCGTAACTCGTGATTACCGCAAGTACATCTACGGGCAGCCCGTCAAGATGGACTCTAAGAATGACCCCAAGCTGCTTGACTTTCAGCTTGTACCGCTCGATGGCAGCTTCGTAAAACCCACTCGCGGTGCTTACGTGTCCATCACCACGGACACCTACGGTCTCTGGTACACCGGCTACATCACGAACGACCCAGAGCTTATCTATCTGGGCAGCAAGAACAACGCGCCTGTTTGGGGTTACGTCCTGAAGGCGACCAGCGATGAATACGCTCTCAACCAGCAGCCGTTAGGCATAATGCCGCCGTTCATCAACACAACACAAGGAGAAATTCTTCGCAAGTTGGTGCAGCGTCTAGACCCGAATGGCCTGTTCAATCCGGCTAGCATTTGGGATGGTCAGAAGGTTGCTCGTTACAAGGTTGACCCCGCGAAGAAGTTTTCTGATGTAGTGAAGGAGTTTTCTGACTCCTCGAATTACACATTCTGGGCTAAGAACCACGTTCTTTTCTTTCAGCAGATTGACGCCTTGTCGTCGCCTCTTACCCTCAATGGGAACAGCAAACACTTCACTCCGTCTAATCTGCGTATCGCTCCATCTGATGACCGCATCATCAACGATGCCATCGTTTTAGGAGACATAGAACCGCAGAGCCTTGTACGCGAGTACCATGTAAGCGACGGGTTCACTGGGCGTTTTCCTTTATCGTTCGCACCGTACGGCGTGGACAGCACGCTGTTACTGGATGATGATTTCAGCAACTCAGCGATTGACACACAGAAGTGGACGGTCAACGACCTTCCGAATAACTATCTACAGGTCTCTAATGGATACCTGAACGCACTCGGTGGGCCTAATGACGGCACTTATTCCGTTCATCTTGATTCGGCCAGCCTGATTCCTCTAGAGGGATATCTGCGCTTAACGCATGGCGAGTACGACTTCGTGTCGGCCTCGGATGGCGTCATCGCAAGTATTTGGAGTCAGAGCGTAAATCCGGCGCTCACCGGGTGCGTGTACGGTATTAAGGTCAACAAGAGCGGCGCTAATACCGTGCTGAACCCCATTGCTGGTGGGTCGGTTGACGGCGGCAGCAGCCTCACTGTTAACTACGCACATCGCTACATCTTTCGCACGATTATCACGTCTGTGAAGGAGCAGCGACTTCTGAACGATTATGCCTACCGCAATGCGGACGGTACGATTGGGCGTTTCTCTGACGGCGGTTCTTCGGCGGCGGTTGATGTTCAAACCATCATTACCGAGATTGACCCGTCAACAGCAGATATTATCGGGACGACGACTTGGAATCACACGGTATCTTTGTCGTCCGCTCAGATGTATGCATACTACGTTCCGGTTGTCACTAACGACCTGCATCTTTCGCTGACCGGCATTACCGTCAGCACACCGACGCAGGCGCAGCTTTCGCTCCTAGCTAAAGCAGCTAATTCGCCGTTCTACACAGGGGCGTATCAGGCTAAGGTTGTCGGCCCGAACGAGATTGATTCCTTCGACGGACAAGCTCCCGTTGCGACCATCACAGACTCAAATAACGGAGCCGTGACGCGCAGCAGCCAGCTAGGTACGCCGCAGTGGAATCCCGGCGCAGCCGCGTTGACGTTCTTCAAGAATAGCATCAATCAAACGACGGATATTCCTCCTACCGGCACCATTATTAGACTGGTGTATCGTCGCGCTGGCGCGTCTGTGGCGCGTGTTCAGGCCGCAGCAAGCATCAACGCTGAAGCAGCGGCATGGGGGGATTCCGGCATTCGCTCGGTCACGCGCAATGATTTGACACCCCGGCCTCGCAATTCACGCGAGTGTGAAATGGCAGCGGGCGCTATCGTCAATGACCGCAGCTACCAGCATTACACCGGCACTTACACGCAGCACTCTGGCTACGAATTCAGCACTGAGCCGACATCCGGCACACTGCTGAAGTTCCTCAATATGCCAGCCAGTTTCCCTAGCGTGCAGGCAGAGGAAATCTCATCGGTGCGTTCTACTCTCTTGCTGGCAAAGAAAGAGCTTATCCAGCATGAGCTAACGTTCAACGCCCCTGACCGTGTGCGTCAGTTGCTGACGGAGTTTGCCAAGCCTACGGATGTTTTCACGCCGCAGGATACCGCTGAGGTTCCGCAGTACATTGAGCCGACTGGCGTTCTGGGCGCTGCCCCGGATGATGTTCAGGCTCTAGAACTGGCTAGCTGGACTTCCACGCAACTTTCTTTCAACACCAACGTGGCTGCTCCATCTGGCGGCGGCTTCGAGGTTCGTTGGACGGACGAATCGTGGGGCGCAGACGATGCTAAGAATCTGATTACGCGCACGTCTTCACAGACGTTCAACGTTCCGCGTGTCAGCCGTAATTCCATTATCTTCGTCAAGGCTTATGACGTTCGCAATAATCTGCTGTGGTCAGAAGACCTGACACAGGCAGCGTGGACAAAGACCCAATGCAACGTCACGAAGACAACTGAAACAAACCCGGATGGCGATAAAGGCATAATCAGCACAGTTAACTTCAACGGCGGTAACGTTGTTGCGGTTGTGCAGCAGGCTACATCGGTTGCGGCGAGCGGCAAGCAGTTTGCCTTCTCCGTAAGCATGAAAGGCGCTGCGGGCACATCTGTGACTGTCCGCGTTAGCAATGGAACGACGAACGTTGTGAACACCAGCGTCCCGATGACGGGTAACTGGATGCGCAAAACGTTTAGCGGCACATTCGGCGCGGTGTCGGGCAACATCACGGTACATCTTCAGTACCAAGGAAGCCCGGCCTACAGCCTAAAAGTGACTAGGGCTTCCCTAGAGCTACGGCTAACCGAAACGGTTTACTGCAAAACCAATTCTGCGGTTTACGGCGCTAACTCTCGTTTCGCAGCCGTCAGTCGCGTGCAGTTTCCGTTGCTTGCTCCCGTCGTCACTAGCGCGAGTGGCAAGATTCAGTCGCCCACGCAGGCGCTGTTTTCGTTCACAATTCCCAGCACGGATTACCAAGACATTTATCGTCTCGTAATTCGTCGCCTAGACAACACCGGCACGAACGCGGTTGAAACCGTGTACGACCAGTTGTGGGATGGCTTTACGTTCAAGCAGGTGAATCTGGTTGGCGTTCCGGGCGACCCGAACGGTAACCCGTTCACACAAAATGAGTGGTTTGACATCTCTACGGTGAACTTGCTGGGAGAGTTTGACACTCCGGTAAAGTTGCACTTGACTGTTGCAGCGCCGGTCGTAACGGCGATTGCGATTGACCAAGACAACAACCTGATTGAATGGGATTGGACGGGACAAGCTGACTCGTTTGATTTACAGATTGACTCAACCGGCACTGGCACTTTTACGACAAATGAGATTGACCTGACTGGGGCTAAAGGTCTGCTTGACCATACGCTCACGCTAGGTTCTAGACTTATTCGAGATGCGTTCGACATCCGCATTCGCGGAGTAAACGGCTTCGGAGTCGGTAACTGGCTCTCGCTTCACAGCGATGGCGTAGTGCCACAAAATGTTCTGAGCGCTCAGGTATCACAAGAAGGTCTAAACGTAGACGGTCACTGGTACAGTGTTCTGAATTTTGTCTGGACTGTTCCAACGTCGGACACACAGTTTGCAGGTATCAACATCTACGTCCGGCAGACTGCGCCCGGCCCGAACGGTGCTGGACAGTTCACAAGTCAATGGAAGTCGTTCTTGACCAAGCGTAAGGACGTTACGCAGTGGCGTGAGCGCCTAGAAAAAACCGGAGAGACGGTTCAGTTCGCTTTCGTCAGCTATGACAATGAAGGCTTTGAAAAGCGTATTGCGGTATCGCCGCAAGTTGGTGGAATCGTTCTAGATGCTCTAGATACGCCCCCCGCTATTCCTGTGGCCCTGAACGGTCGCGGCGAGGCCAAGCGGCACTTCATTCAGTGGAACGAGAATACCGAGACTGACATCGCCGGTTATGAGTTGTGGTCAGCGCCTGAAACTGAGGCGGCATTACCGCCCGGAGGCTCATGGACGCTCATCTACACAACGCAAGCTGCGCCTAAGACGACTTCAGGGTTGCAAACGTACATCAACTCTGCAAAGCCTGACGAAGGGAAAAAGTACGCTGTTCGTGCGTTCGATAAAGGGCAGAACTACTCCGGCTTTACGTCACCACTACTGATTCGAGCGCTGCTCGACATCTCTGATGGCGACAACCTGCTAGCAAACGGTAATTTTCAGCAATGGGATAGAACAGATGGTTCTGTTTCCGTGGCGACGTTTTATACGTTTACCGGAACCGGCACTGCTTCATTCCAAAGCAATGCTCACACTGGCGGCAAGTACGCACAGCAAATCGTCGCTGCGCCGGGGCAGACAGCGCGTATCACTTCATCTCTAGGAAAGATTAGCGCCGGGCAGATTTATATTGCTGGGCAGCTAATCTGGGACAGCATCGTTGACGTTACAGCCGTTTCAGAGTTTGGGTGGAACTTCTATGATTACGCGGGAAACCTCGTAGCTACGTGTTCCACTGGCTTGAAGGGCACAGGATTCAACGGGCAAGCGCTCGGAGAGTATTACGTCTGGTTCATTGCGCCGCAAGCGAGTGATTCGGTTCTCAGCACGGCTACCGGTCAGTTCTCGATAAGCTGGTTGAGCGCCGTAACTCCTGTGTTCTGTTCGCTATATTCCGGCCTGAATAACGGCTCTGGAAGCACGTACACGCGGCAATATGGCAGGCTAGCTTTAGGGCAGGCTAAGAACGCAGCAACAAATGCTCCGTTCGGCACTCCTATCTCATCCACGGTTATTTTCACTCCCAGCACAACCTCGGTTAGTTGGAGCAGTGGAACTGTGGTAATGGGAGGCTCTCAATCGAGCTTGCAGACATACAGCGTCAACTCTGGCTCGTTTAGCCCGCTGACACAAGCGACAACGTACATCGCGTATCTAGACTTCAAGACGTTACCAACGCCTACTGTGAAGTTCACCAGCAGCCTCAGCGGGCTGCAAGGCGATGCGAACGTTTTCCTAGGCGCGTTTACAACTGCTTTGACAACTCCTTCGGCCCCGACGTTGAACACGACGGCGCAAACCAGCGCTCCGAGTGCAACGTATTCGGTGAAGGTGCAGACGTGCTATGCATTGACCCGCGATGCGGGTAGCGCATTGTCGGCTGCTGCCAGCGTTAACTGCTCTGCCGGGCAGACATTCATTGTGTCTCCTCCTTCCACAGGTGATGCTCTTTACACGCACTACGACGTGTATGTGGGTGGATTGCTGGTAACGCCTTCTCCGATTCCGAAATCAATGGCGTACACGCACAACGCTTTGCTCAGTTCGTCCAATGACGGGACAGTGGTAGCCCCGGTTGGCTCGGTTGGCGGCGGCGGCAGTACAGGGCTAGGAGACGGTACGACAAAGCAGACGGTGTTTAGAGCGCCGTCCGGTGGCATGTAAGAGATTCTTAGAAAGGGAGAGAGGGCGCTTAACAATAGCGCCCTTTTTCTTTTTGGCCTATGGCATACGAACTCGAACTGATTCAGCACACAATAGACGAAAAGACACATCATCATCACTTAATTGTGCAGCTTGTCGAGCTTGATGTGAACGGGAACGAAATAGGCCGTGGTGAGGTTTACCAGCGCAGTTTCAATCTCCCTAACGCCGAAGACGGCTTTGATTTTGACGGCGAATTCACGGCTCTCAAGGCGCTCCTAGCTGAGCGCTACGGACGTGTCAAAAAGCATACCGACACCCTGCACAAGGCTTTCAAGAAACATTTCCGAAATAAGAAGGACAAGAATTAACATGGCAAGGCTACCTTTCGTTGTAACTACCACTTCAGAAATCGCTACCGGCTCCGGCGCGGATAAGACTGTTCTACAGATTAACGCCCCGACAAATCAGCGTGTGGCGGTGAAGTCGGTTGAGATTACGTTCAAGGGCACCGACCCTAGCGCTACTCCCATTCTCGTCAAGCTCTGCCAACAGACCGCCGCGACCGGCTCAGGTTCGTCTGCGTCGAATACCCCGGCCAAAGAAGACCCCGGCATTAGCACGAGCATCCAGACGACCGGAAAGCAGGGCTACACTTCAGAACCTACCGGCACGGTCATCGTGCGCCAATGGGAAGTTCACCCGCAGGCGGGTCTACTGTACTCGTTTCCTTTGGGAGATGAAGTTGTGGTTCCCGGCGGCGGTGCTCTGGGTATTGTTGTAAACGCTGCTGCATCAGTCAGTTGCGCTCCCTTATTCCGCTGCGAGGAGTAATTTCTAGATGGCTAGCAGTACAAAGACGGCCTCAACAGTATCGCAAACAAATCCGTCACCGTCATTTTCATTTGTGTCGTGGACTAACCTCACGAATGGGCGCGTCATCGGGGACAGTCAATACGCCACAGCCGCTTTGAATTCTGCTGGTGGATTAGGGCCGAATCAATCCTATTATTACAACTGGGAGTCATTCGGTTTTTCTATTCCTTCCAACGCCACTATCCAAGGTATAGAAGCCACAATAGTAGCCAAGAGAACCGCTGGATGTACTGGTTTTTACGGCAACGTGTGGCTAGAGACCTCTCCGTTGACGGGTACACCTAAAGGCATTTTGCTTAGTGGCGGGAACATCACGACAACTGATACGACTTCGGTATTTGGTGGTTCGGCATATCTGTGGAGCACAACATGGACGCCGGGTGAAATCGGGGTGATTGCACTTCGATGCTCGGTCAATTGCGACACCGGCTCCGGCACGTTCTCCCTAGATGGTGCTAGCCTCACAGTTTATTACACACTGCCTCGCCCCGGACAACCGCCAAAGATTTTCAAGCAGACGCGGTACGCGGGAGACATGCGCAGTGGCGCTAGGGTAATTCGCGCCCAGTATTTAACTACAACCGGCATTGACCAGAACAGAACTCGCACGGCGACTCGCGGGCCGCAATTCCCGCGTCTTGTGAAAGCGATTGGTGGAACGGTACAGAACTTCTTCAAGCTGAATGCGGTATTTACAGCGCCTACGAAGCAAATCTATTTGAAGTCCGTGGGCATTCTTACCGGCGGTACAACGCAGGTTTATTTCAAGAAGTTTGTAGCGGGCATGACGCAAATCTTTTACCGTACGTTAGGCGCTTCGACGGCTTACACTAGCCAGAGTTTCAGGCAAGTAAGGAAGCGCGTGTACGGCGGGCGCTAACAAGGATTAACACATGGCACAATTTGGCTTTTATCAGGACACATCGAGTGCGCCTGATTTCACAAAACCGATTAACGTTGGCACGCCGCTCACGCAGTCTATTGACATTGACGCTGGCGGCGTGGTCACCCAGCGCATCTGGTTCGGCAGCGACCAGTCGAGCCAGCAGGTGCAAGACAATGCTAGCCCCGGTGTGGCACAAATCACGGTTTCTATCGTGGACGCCACAGCCGGAAACACCAACCCTACAACGCGCTTCAAGCTGTTTAAGGGCAACAGCCCGCCCGCTGATTGGAATACGGTCACGGCAGGCGCGTCAATCAATCTCGGCACATCGGTAGTAGGTGGTGCCGGGAACGCTGTATCCATTTGGGTGCAGTACACTGGGCCTGCCAATGAAAATAGCGGCAGTCCCATTACCTACACCGACTTGTCGTTCCAAACCAATACTCTGCGGCAGGTAGCTTTCCCGTAATATTTTGAAGTGAGGCAGCTTGCAAGTGGCTGACGCAACACCTTTTCTAGATAAAGTGACGAAGATAGGGTCGTTCGGTTCGTTCGTTCTGGCAGCCGCCCTCATGGTCAGTAGCTTCGTGGGCAAGAATGCCGTGAACGCGCAGACTGTGCAGACGAACACCCAAACGATTCAGGAATTAAGGCACCAACTTGACGTGCTGCAACAGCAAGTTTCTCAGCAGCAAGTCATTGCAAACGAGGTTAGAAACGTGAAAGAGCAGGTCGTGCAGACCAACAGCGGCTTGAACCGATTGTCTGACGAACTGCATGCGTGGCAGCGCGAGGAGCGCCGCCTGCATTCGCACTAATATCCTAGACATTCCTAGGATGCCAAGAATTGTGCTTGACATACAAGTAAGTTCGCGGTATACTAATCTCATAATCGAATAACGATTTGCCCTTCAGGGGCGTAGCCGACGTGTATATCGCTGCGCCCCTATTGTTTTCGGGAGACCCTTTGACCAAGCGCCTTTCGCAAGAAGAAAAGACCAACCGGCTTATTGAACGCCTGAAGCTGGATAATGAACAGCTTCGTGCTCTCAATAAGAAGCTCAGTCGCAACCGTGGGATGGCATTTGAACAGGTCGTTGACCAGTTTAAGGAAGTCCTTTCGGGAGACGGGTTTAAGAACTTCACGGTTAGGCCAGTTTACCTCCCCAAGCACAAGCCTCTTTCCAAGTCGGTGTTTGACGCCGACCACTCGGAAATTGCAACGCTCCTTTTGAGCGACCTGCATTTCGGTGAGGACATCCGGCCTGAAGAATCAAACGGCATCAACAAATACAACTCTATCATCGGGGCAAACCGCCTCTGGCACGTTATAAGCAAATTCAAGCGTATCGTTCGTGGGCACCAGTCAATGTACCGCGTCGAGAAGATTTGGGTTCCTATCCTAGGTGACCTAATTAGCGGTTCACATATTCCTGAACTAGCGCTTACGAATGACTTGCTTGACGCTCCCAGCGCAGTGCTGGCTGCTCGTCTCCTCATCATCGCCATCATTGAGCTAAAGACATTAGGACTGCCCATCGAGATTGACTGCATTGTGGGCAACCACGGTCGCATGCTTCTGAAGATGCCTGCCAAGCGGCAGGCAGAGCAGAGCTTCGATTGGATGGTGTACTGCATGCTTGAGCAAGAGTTTGCGAACGATTCACAAGTGAAAGTCCGAATCCACACCGGCCAGTTTGGAGTCGTGGAGCAATTCGGTCATCGCATTGTCATCGAGCACGGCATCGCAGTAGCAAGCGGAAAAGAGCGCGAGCTTGAAAGCGCCATTCGAGACATCTTCGATAGCCCGATATATCGCAAGGCAACGAAGATGGAAGGAACATCCGTTGATTACGTCATCATTGGCAACATGCACCAAGCCAAGGATGGCGAGCGGTATATGGTCAATGGTTGTCTGCCCGGCTCGAACGAGTACGGCCTGTCCCTTCGACTAGACCCTATCGGCGCAATCCAGCAGATGTTCGGCATTAGCCGTAAGCGAATTCCTAGCTGGCATTACCCGCTCGATGTTTCGGATGTTCTTGACGGGGACGATGAAAACTCGATGGTGGAATTTGCAAAGCAGTTTATGGCGGTTCACGGTAGAGGCCGCCTCTAAGTCGTAGACAAGCAATGGAGTGGCATGAGTAATTTAGACCAGACAATCATCGTTGGCTTTGGCTACAAGGCACGGCGTGGCAAGGACACAGCTACGCAGGCGATTGTGGAGCGATTCAAAGGTGAATACGACGTTCGCCGGTACGCCTTCGCAGATGAGCTAAAGCGAGAAGTCAACCAAGCGGCGGAAGCAGCCGGGGGTATGTGGCAACTGTACTGGAAGATGCGCGAAAGCGGTCAGCTTCCTAGCAGCGTTGCGTTTGATACCAATCCCGACATGACCGACCCGCTCTGCCCGTTGGGAAAGCAGAGACAGCTTTTGCAGTGGTGGGGAACGGAGTATCGCCGCGCCCAGTACAAGGACTACTGGGTATACCGCCTAGAACAGCGCCTAGAACTGGAACAGCCCAAGTTTGCCCTAATTTCGGACTTGCGCTTTCCTAACGAGTGGGCGTGGATAAAGAAAAACCTAGGTAAAACCGTTCGCCTCGACCGCGTTGGTTTCGATGACGCCGCGCACGGAACGAATGCAGGCCACATCTCTGAACACGCACTGGATGGCTTTGAGTTTGACTACGCCCTCGCTGTGCCGGATGGAGATGTTGAAGAACTGAAGCGCCGTGCAATTACCACGTTTGAGGAAATTGTGGCGTGTTACCAGATGCCAACTTTCGAGTTGGAATTTGAAGTACAGGGCTAAAGCAACATGGCAAAGCAGAAACCTCTTGCGGTTTATCACAGCGGCTCTTTTAAGCAGGACATGCGGGCATACGGATGCGACCGCATGAGCCGCGACCCAATTTATCGGGATGCAGTTCACCAAGCAATCAACGAGCGCCGGGCGGCTGAGCGAGCGGCAAGGGAGGCTGCGAAAGTTGCAGACCAGTAAATGCTACGCAGTCTGGGCCTCTTAGTAAGTCTTGCATTTTTAGCATCGGTGTTGCTGGTAGCGGCCACTAAGCCGTTACCAGCATTCATCAAGGCAACACACAAATTAACTTTTCAAGATGGAGGAGTCTGCTCTGGCACGGCTGTAGGGCCACACGCAATTCTTACAGCCACTCACTGCGAGGTTAGTACAGGACAATCGCTGCTAATCGGCTCGACACGAGTGCAGATTGTTGGCGTCATGCGCGACGGTAGCGACCATACGCTCCTTCTTATCAAAGGAGCTAGCCTAACGGACGTAGTGACCGTTGAGCAAAGAACTCTGGCTGTTGGAGAGTCTATTCGCATGGTGGGAAACCCCGGAGGATTGGAACAGATGTTCCGCAGAGGGTACATCATGGGCGGGACAACCGACAGCGAGGGCGAGCGCTTGATAGTGCTAGACATTAACGGTTTCCCCGGCGACTCAGGCGCGGGCCTTATTGACGCGGCTGGGCATGTGGTGGGAGTCATAAGTCTAATTCACACTGAATGGCGAGATGACCCCTGCTCCTGCATGATGAAGACAATGGCAGCGTTCCCGCTAGCATTCAGCCAGCAGCAGATTCAGAAGGCGAGAGTATTTTGAGCAGCGTACCAAAAGTGGTATGTGTAGATTTTGACGGCACTCTTTGCGAGTTTGCTTACCCCGGTATCGGAGACCCGAAGCCCGGAGCTAAAGAAGCTCTACAGGCGTTCAGGGATATGGGATATCACGTCATCATCTACTCGTGCCGCACATGCAAGTGGTATCCAGAATTGTTTGCCGCCCCCGGCGAAGTGCTGGATATGAACCGGAAATGCATAACGGACATGATTGCGTGGCTGAAGAAGCACGATATTCCTTATGACGAGATTGATGATGGCAGCAAAGGAAAGCCTATGGGAGACTATTACATAGACGACAAAGGCGTTCGCTTTGACAACAATTGGCCGGACATCCAGCGGTTTGTAGAAGAACGGAATAGACTTTATGGACGCTAGCGACATCAAGAAAGACATCTCTGACGCGCTATCTGAAGGGCTTAGCAAGGCCCGCACGCAGACAGTGACGGTCAATTACCTGACCATTTTCGTGCTGTTCATTGCTATGGCGGCATCAATGGCCCTTACGCTGCACACTATGCACCGTATGGATGCCGCTGTAGCAAGGCAGCAGGCGCAGTTCGAGAAGTACAGCAGCGACCTGAAACAGATGCAAGAGCAGTGGCTTGCCCATGAGAAAGAGCGTGACGCCCTCTCTGCACAGCAAGCAGCCAAGGTTGAAATCATACACGTACGTGACAAGCAAACAGACAGCAAGATTGCTCAGGTCACCAGCCCTGACCGGCCCAGCCAGCAGGTCGTAGCTGATTTGAAAGAAGCGTACGGTTTTGACCCGCAAACGGTGGATGCTGCGGGGGCCACTTTTGCGTTCCCTCAGTTGCAAACATTCACTGCAACGAAGATTGACCGCGACAGGTTGTGGGCTGATTTAAGAAACACACAAGATGTACTAACACTTGAGACTCAGAAGGAGACTTCTTGCGAACAAGACCTAGCCGATTCTAAGAAGAAGCTAGAAGAAGGAAAAAAGGTCATGTCTGACCAGCAGAAGCTCTTGAAGAAATCTCGTTGGAAGAAGTTTGGGGAAGGCGCTTTAAAGGTGGGAATCTTTGTCGGCGGGGTTTTAGTCGGTAGAGGACTATGATGGGGCGTCTGTACTCCCGGCTGCGAAATGCTCGTAGTTCTGCACGTTTAGCGAGAGAGTTGGGTAGAGGACGGCTATTCTCGCTCTACGTTTTCGGCAGGTTTGCTTTTAGTGGGCGCTCCGGGCGTTTCAGGATTTTCAACTACCTTGGGAGGACGAGTGAAGCAACATGTAAAACGGTTCCTTCGCTACCTGCTAGAAACGCCTGACGTAAATTCCCGGTTCGTGTTCCTGATGCACAGCGCGGCGTTGTGCCTTTGCACAATCGCGCTGTGCATTGCTTTTATTGCGGCTAAGAACAAAGAACCGTATCCTACAATGGTGCTCGCGCTTAGCGGCGGCGGCACAGCGGCGGCTGCTCTGGGGCGCGGTATTACCAAAGCAGGCAACTGGATGAGCACGAATTCACAACCAGAGCCGCCCGTTGTAGATGCTCCCCCTGTTGATGGCGGTGTCACTAGCGAAGCGAAAGACAAGAAGATATAATCACGCGCTTGAAAAAACGAGGCCGGGCATTGAGAACAGCACCGGCCTCAGCTTTTGCTCGGAGCAGAGCAAAAATCAATTAGAGACGTAAATGTTCAGTAAGCGACCGGCAAGGCGCACGGCCTGCGGCTGAACATCAATTGCTTTGCTGACTTTACGTGCGTCCGGCCCGTATTCCTGAATGGCAGCCCGGAGGTAAGCGAGTCGGCATTTTTCAAGAAAGTTGCCCGCGCTTATGCTCATACGGGCGTGCGAACGGGCGCTAGCTTCGAGCCAATCTGTCGGTGCCGTCGTTGGAGCCATGATGTTTTCGATGTCCTCGATATTGACGAAGTTGCCGATACTTTCGGCACAAACAGAATACGCCTTCTCTGGATTTGCGAGTCGTAAAGGGAACACCTGATTTTCACCGAGATTTTTACTTAGTACGAAATTTGATAGAGAACGACGCTGGTATATTGACGACCCTTTATGTCTCTTTCCTCGCAAGCTGCGCAGAGATACTTGGCTGTTTGGGGTGAAATGTTCACCCGCCTAGCGTTCAGCAAGAACGCTGGTAAAATTTACGCCCTGCTTTATTTGCATGGCAAACCGATGTCAGCCGACGATATCGTTAAAAATCTTCAAATAGCTCGCTCAACTTTTTCCATAGCCATTAAAGAGTTGGACGGGGCTGGCTTCCTGAAAAAGACAAGCGAGTTAGGCGTACGGCATGACCTGTTTCATGTTCCTAACGACCCTTGGGAGTTTATTCGCAGCGTTCTGATTCTGAGGAAACGACGGGATATTGACCCCTTTATCCTAGAGGCTAGGGAAATCCTAGACGATTGCGGTGACAAAGCGTTGCTTGAGAAAATAACAGGGATGTTGGAGGTTCAGGAGAGCATCAGCGATTTTTATGCGGAGATTCTCAAGCTCAGCAAAGACCGGGGTAAACACCTTTCCAAGCTGTCCGTCGAGGAACTTGAGCACTCGATAGACCGGCACCTTAAGCGAAATTCTAAAACCAAATAAAAAAGCCGGAGCCAGCTTTCGCTGACCCCGGCTCCTGTTTCCCTGTCCCTTAAGCTGCCGTTTGACGGTCGGACGACCCGCCAGCAGACTTCCGGCGCTTCCACGCCTCTTTCATTGCCTGAGAACGGCGCTTACGCTCCGCTGCGCTGAGCGGTTTGCGTTTTCCTGCCGGTCTCCCTACTCTACGCGGCCCAGAAGGAGGAGTATTGAGTGGCAAGCCTTCCACAGCGTCCATCGCGTTAAGAATGCGATTGATGCGGTCACGCTCGGCAATCAACTCCGATTTCATGCGTGCAATGTCCATCGCTACAAACTCCTTTCCGATAACGCTACGACGAACACCTTAACAGAGTGTTCGCATAGTGTGCAAGGATTTTTAGTAACGACCTACAAAATTCCTTCCCTTTAGAGGCTCGATGTTCTCGCTAGGAGCGTCGTAGCACCAGCAAATCCCGTTCACATAATGCTTCCACCAGCACCATCCGCCCTCGGTATGAAACCCCCAGCTACGCTTTTTGCGGCTAGTAAACACTAGCGTCCAAGCCGTTTTTCCTACAGGAAGACGAAGTTTATGGGCCACTCGTGCGTCTCTATTACGGATGATAGTGCCCGGCCCATGCCACGTTTCAAACTGAGAATTGATGCTCTGCCCCTAGTCTCGAAGTACCCGCCCTTCAATATGATAGACGAGTAGTCCCAAGGATGGTCGTGCAAATGCCTGTCCTTGTCTGAGCGCAGAATGTGATGCAGGTAGATGCGCGGTTTGTATTCTCCCGGCGTCAGTTTTCCATTCCAAAGAAAGAACCGGCGAAGATAGACCTCTCCGGTCTCGTCATCCGTAATCTCTTGATACGGAATGACTTTCATTAAGAATCTTTCAAACAAGCCAATCAAAACCTCATCCTCCCACGCTTAGCAGCGACTAGAGCCTGAGCGCAGCGCTCGATAAACAACTCCAACGCTATGTGCTCCGGCGAGTCTTCTTTCTGCTTGAAGCCACTGTCAAAGCCGCTGGCTGGCAGATGAAGAAGCTCGTGAACGAGAGTCACTTCTAAGTCGGTCACTCCCAGCCAGTTAGAGGGAATGTCATCTGAATTGCGCAGCAAAATGCGGGCTACTCGATTACTGCTGCTAGCTGAAATGTCTGCAAAGCCCTCAACCTTATCGGTCATTCGTGCAAAACGAGCGGACACGTCCCAATCCTCTAGACGAAGACGCTGCTGCCATTCCCGGCACAAATCCTGAAGCTCTTGGTCGTTCATCGCCCTAGTTTCTCCATCAGCTTGTCAAAATTGGGCCGTTCAGCGTCATTCACGTCAATGTCACAGGTTTTGAGAAAATTTAGCAGCCACATGGCTTCGCTGTTGCTCAGCTTTTTGGCCTTCAGAATGTGCTCCTCGAATGCGCCCCAGACCTTCGGGTAGCATCGCTGCACAATTTCCCCGATGATGTTTGCGTACTCACGAATCTCCCACTGAGCGTTAGGAGCCATACGTAGACGCATGAAGTGCATGAGGTTGTGCAAGTCCATTTGCCACACCATCTTTGAGTAGGTGCTTAGCGGCAGGTCAATCCGTGCGACTTCTTTTGCGATACCGTTGTCAAGAGAGCGCTGGTATTCCTCAAACACGCCGTTGACGTTGCACTCGTGCATGTGAAGAAAAATGTCCTTGTGAAGCTCAGCCACTTCCCCAGAACTGCCCTGCTTGTTAACCTTATCCTGCCCCTTAATGCGCTCTCGTGTGGGCGTGTAGACCTCATTCGGAAGCTGTGTGTAGCGTCCTGACATCTCGTTCAGCTTGGCTGTACGGTGCCGGTGCCACTCACGGAACACGAAGATGGGAGCCTTGACCTCAAACACCAGCGCAATCTGCTCGAAAGGTGATGTGTGCCCGTTTTCCATTAAGAAATTGATGAGCCGCTCATTACGCTCTGGCTCATCGAACGCAAAGCCCTTGTCGAAACTAGTCCGGGCCGCAGCTACAACCGTTTCATCAACGCCCATGTAATCCACGAGCGCTACGAAACCCTTATCTAGAACGGGCTGCTCTACTCCTAGGAGGCGTTCTGCTCCTTTGTTCACGATTCTGTTGGTGAATCGGAATCTGTTGGTGCTGCGAGTTTTCAATACCATTTCTTTACATAATCCTCGGCGGGGTCTGTTCCTCTGCGCTCACTGTCATCAGCAGTGTTCCATCCATCTCTTGACGTATATTGAACTGCCGACGAACGGAGTACGCCTCCGCAAGTGCGTTCGGGTAAATCGCAAGCTGCCCTCCGCAATGGATGGTCACGGCAATCAACGCGACCAGCAGCCTGTCCAGCAAAGATTCGGGTGTGTCCAGTTTTGGTGTGGGGTTAGTTGGTGATTTTTCCGGTGCCGCCGCACTTCCAGCAGTCGGTGTAGACGGGGAAGCATCCGGGGTTTTTCTTTGTGCCGTTGAGTTGTGTGCGGCCTGAGCCTTCGCACACCCAGCAGGAGCGTTCTTCTTGCGTCGTGACTTCTTTGGTTTCTGTGTCATTCATTTTTTGGTGTTACTTCTACCCATCCCCAACCCAAGCGTTTCGTTATGCCAATGGCCCTTGCAGCGCCTTCGCTAAGGTCTAGCTGAAACTTGTCGTTCCACGGCCCACGGTCGTTGATGAGCACGATTACCGACTTCCCGGTACGGAGACACTTCACCAGCAGCCGCGTGCCTAGGGGATACTTGCGGCTTGCTGCCGTCATTTTTTCGGGGTCGAAAATCGAGCCGTCAGCCGTTCGTCGGCCTGCGAATTTGCTGCCGTAGAAACTTGCCCGAACTCGCTCTGCTGCTGCATGTAGAGGGGCTGCAACGAGCAGAGCGAGAAGGAGCAGGATTCTAGCCAACCGCACTCGAATTGCCTTCGAGTTGAGAGACGAGCTTGGTGCTATAACGCTTGGTTGGGCTGGGTTTGTAATAGCCTTCGGGATTGCCGTACAGATGAGCCGGGCACGGAGTTGAGAACTCCTGATACGCGGCCTGTTCCCCGCACTGCTCACACGTCACAGGCTGCTCTCGTTCTTCCTCAGCCTGCCGGAACGTTGGGAAAAATCGCTCCGTGATGTGCCCCTTGAGGCATTTGTATTCGTGGATTGGCACGGTTTAAGCTCCGTCGTGCTCGTGGTCGTTGTTGTCTTGCGGCCCCGGCTCTGGGGGAGCAGGCGGTACAGCAGCCTGCTGGTTGCCGCTGGGAGGATGGGGTGCGGGAACAAATGCGCCGCCATCCGGGGTGAAAACGAAATCTCGGTCGGTAGGCAGCCCAACGTCCCTCTTAACGTACTGAAGAAAATCGTGGAATGCAGCGTTGGCTCGCTGAAACTCAGCAAAGGCAGCGTTGTTAGCGTCTGCTAGCTCTTTTAGTTTCTCCCGCGCTGCGGGCCTTATTTCGTATCGTTCTGTGGTGTTATCCATATCTGGTCGCTTCTCTCGTTGCTGATTTTTAATGACTGCTGTCGTCGCCTTTCTTCCTCGGCAATCCAAGATGAACTTGTGTTTGTACCGTGGATGACGTAGCAACAGGTGGGCTTGCAGCCATAGCGCTTCACCCGGAACTTACGCATCGTTTCGGCCATCACTTCGTCATCAGGCCAACCCGTTGCAGCAGCCTTCATGTCCTTGATGTACTGTTCGGCAAACACGCGGTTGAACAGGATGGCGTCGGACATCGCTAGCGTCGGGTTCTGATTCATCTCCGTCATTCGAGCTTGATATTGAGCATCTTGCGGGATAATCAGAGCCTCGAAATATTTCTGCGCTACAACGTCAACATCGTCCGTCATCTCCTTCTCCAAGGACTCGATGTGTTCCTCGTAGAAGAAATCGTCGTGGTCGAACTTGGTGAACAGTTCACACCCCTGCTCGAACAGGATTTCTAGCGGGGGCAGGTGGAAGTCTGGGTGTTGAATCGGGCCGGGCGACAGTTTGCCAATCACGACCGTGCCCCGCTCGCGCAACTTAGGGATGATGTCTCTCACAGCCCATGTGCTGCTGTTCGGCTGGTTGTTCATGTGAATTGCTAAAACATCCGGTTTCCGGGTCTGGTTCGCTATCTGAAGCAAACACATGCGCAAAAACATTGGATTGTTGTGATTAGCAACGTACACGCCTAGCTTCTTCATCATCTTCCTGCTTCACGGCTGCGCAACACGCGCAGCGCCTTGGCTGTGAACTCGTCTCTCATACCTAAGTAATTCGGGATGGAGCCGAACATTGAAACGCCGTTCTCCTTCAAATCAATCGGCAGTTCTTCCCCGCGTAATGGATAAATGATGGGGTGGTTGCACAGCCCAATCAGGATGTCCTCGCCGTCGTAGATATACTTCTTGTCGTCTAGACGAACTGCCGGTTCGACCGCCAGCATGTTGACGATGCTTTGGAATGACAGAAACTGCATGCGCCCTATGAACGCATCAACAGGGGTAGGGCGTTCGACAACGTGCGGCCACACATCCGTGCCGCGAGAGAATGAATCTTCCCGCAGGTTAACCCCACGAAAAGCGGTACACATGCTAGGTGTGGCGTATCGTTCTAAGGCTTCCAATGTTTTCGGCCCCACGGTGATATCGTCATCGCAGAGCAGGTAATAATCAGCAGGCTCTAGCATGGCCGCGCCATATTTTGCACGCGACGTGAAATTGGTGTTGCTGTCCACCACGGACACATCTGGGTAATCTCTTAACATCCCGACCGTGAGAACGGCAGGGTTGTTGTTGAAGACGATAATCTTGTCCGGCTTGCGGCTCCCTGCCAGCAGGTCACTGACGATGCGACGAACGTTACCAGAACGCTCCGGGTAGTAGTGGATAACGACCGCAACAATCTTATTTCCCTGCATAGTATGCAATCGTCTCCGCGATGCCTTTTTCCAGCGGAATAAACTTGAACTCGCCCAGCGGTGCCAGTGTTCTAGGGTCACCTAGGACTGTGGATTTAGGAGGCTCTCCTTGGCGCATCGGAACGTGCTTGATGCGGCCTTTGCCAACCTGACGGATAACTTCTTCGGCAATCTGCTGCACGGTAGTGACGCGCCCGGTGCCAGCCTCGAACACGCGGTGATAAATGCCGTGCTCTGTTAGCAGCGCACGAGTCAAAACCTCAGCAACATCACGGACGTGAATCATGTCCATAACCTGTGAACCATCTCCGTAGATGGTGATTTCTTCGTTGCGCAGAGCCGGAAGAATGAGATTCGGCATAATCTTGCGAACCGGCTCTGACTTCTGCCCCGGCCCGTAGGCGTTCAGCGCACGCACGACAGCAATTTTGGTGCCGCGCTCGCGGTTGAACATGAACGCGAACCGCTCAGCCGTGGTCTTGGTAATGCTGTAGGTATTGTTCATCCAATGGTTGCCCACTGCGATGTATACGGCTTTCTTGCCGTAATGCTCAACCGCCTTGAAAACATTCAGCCCACCAAGAATGTTTGTCTCGACAGCAGGCTGCGGCTCCTTGATGGTCTCGGAGGTTCCTAGAACCCCGGCTAGATGAATCACGCCTTCCGTGATGGCGACCGCTTCAGAAACTGCCGTGTAGTCCCGCGTGTCGCCTAGAAAGTCTGTGGGCATCCGATGGTCGAACGAAATCGGAATGTGGCCCTGTTGCCGGAGGTTTGCCATGACGTGCTGACCAATAAAGCCAGCGCCGCCCGTTACTAAAATTCTCATTCAGTAGTTTCCTGTTGCTCGGCTAACTCTTGCTCGTAGAAATCGAGATTGACTAGCTCTCTTGCGCTGTAAGACGTTTTCAAGGCTTCGAGAGCACTCTTTAACAAACCTGCCGCATACCAGTTACGGGTTTTTGTGGCTAGCGTTAAAGAGCGCTCCCAACCGTTCATTAGTTCCATGAAGAACTCAGCGCGAGTAAGTCTTTCTTGCGGGTCGTGCAGTTGAAACAGCGGCTCACGGTTAGCCTCTCGCTCGGCTTTCGCAATGCGTTCTTCGTTGGTCATTGCACCTTCATAACGGCGTTGACCTTTGCGACTGCCACGGCCTTGGGGTTGTCTTTCAGGTGCATGCGAACAAAGCGCGTGCCGACCGCCATTACGATGTAAAGCAGGCCATCATCTAGACACTTAACTGTGTCTCCCGGCGCTGGCTTCAGTGCATGACGGTCTGCGTTTTGCTCAATAACTCTGACTCGAAAAGACATTGCCGTGTGCCCTGTAAATTTGCAGTACCTTCTCGGCTCGCTGCGGGTCTGTTGACCAATGCTTCGAGACTTCACGCACGAATTCCTCGCCCGATGTGGCGACGAGGGCTTCACCGTAGATGCTCGGAAGACGATTGAGCGTGTTCATGCGCTCACGAAAAGCTGTAAGCCAGTCGGGGTACTTCGGCCACAGCGCGTTCTGCGTCACCCACTGACCATGCAGATATTCCTTGGTTGGCATGTTGATGAGCGGATACGGATTAGGCCCGCGTGTTGCCGCTTTCAACCCGAACAGGTTGTTGCAAAGAACGGCTAGCTTGGACGTTCCCCACGCCGATTCGAGGGCGGCTTCGCACGCCGCGTGAGCAGGGAAGATGTGCCCCGATGCTTGCGCTGCGGAAAAGGCTTTATTCAGAAAAGCATCTAGCTCTTGTCTGCTCATTAGAAGTTGTAGGCTTCCCCGTTTTTGCCCTTCCACTCAAGGTGGTTCCAGCCAGCCGGAATGTAGTGACTGACGCCGTTCGCATCAATGATGCGGTGCGAATCTCCGTTAAGTTTGCGTTTTACGTTCAGCTTTAAGGGGTCGTAAATCGTGACCGCGCTACCGTCGGGGAAGTGATAAGTGCGGTAAGATTCGTTGGAGATGTCGGCAAACTCCAACGCGATTGGATTGCCTTTATTGGTGGAAACTTCTTTAGTTACGTCCATGTTCCTTCCTTACTTTTTCTGATTTTCTCTGTCCCTGCACACTGTGCAGAGATAACGCCGGTACAGAGGGTCAGGTTCAAACGTCTCAATGTGTTCAGCAGCACGAGTGCATTTCCAATCGCACCCGGACTGGCACAGCAGTGATTCCCCAGCGCTGCTTAGCTTCGTTTTGTCCTCACCAGACAAAGGCTCAATCACGAACTCTGCTTTTCGTGCCTTGATGCTCAGGAGCCGAACTTGAAACGCCAGCAGGCGTTCGTGCAGCGTGAGTCGGCGCTTCCTTAGCTCTGGCGTCTTCGTCTCGGCCACAGGCTGCGCAGCGGCTAGGTCTGTGGGCATAGAGTTGAGTGTTTCGTTGACGGCTGAAGTGATGTCCATTAAATCCTCATGCCCTGCCCCGGCATCGGGGGTGGCATTTCTCTGAGGTTGATTTTCGGCAGGTCTACAGGCCGATATCGCATGGTCTGAAGTTGTTCAGATGTTGCCCCGCCTAGAAGCTCGTCATCGCCGTAGGGAGATGGGGCACTCAGCGAGTACCCCATTTCCTCAAACGTAGGACGCTGCCCTAGATACCGCGCAGCGAAAGCGATGACAGCGGCGAGTAGCAGTACCGCTATCAGCATTTGTTCTCCTTAGCGGCCAGCCAGCGCGAGGAACACGAGCATCAGCACTGCTCCGATGGCGAGGCCGATGTACGTCCACTTGCTGCTTTTCTTGCCGCTGAAACGAACCGTGGGTTCGCTCTTTTCCTGTTCGCCCGTTACGGGCGGATTAGTATTCACTTCCATACAATTTGTTCTCCTGTCTACAGCTATCGAATCGGGCAGACGCCGCCAGCGCACTCAGTGTCTTCTAGCATTTCGCCGTCACCGATTTCGTCCATGTTGATGGGTTTGACCTTGGCCGACAATTTTTCGTATTGCTCGGCTGTGATGGCTTCTTTCGGAGCCTGCTTGAAACCGTGCTCGCTATGACACAAGAAGCTAATCGTCTTGATGTGCTGAAGATTATCCTCAAGCCACTCTTTCAGCTTGGCGATGTCTTCTTTCTTGTAGTACACCGTGACGCTCACGGACTGGTCTGCCCAATATCGCTGCGCCATTTTCAAAACGTCTAGCTGCTTCCAAGTGTCCCAATCTTCATCCGCGACCGGATAACCTTCAGGAGCCTTCACGTAGAAATCAACGACAAGCGTTTGCGGGTCAATTGAGCCGTCGAATTTCAGAACCGGCTCGATGTGATGTCCGGCAGCCTTCAACAAAGGAATGAGCGGGTCGTTTGATGCGAACCGCACACGCTGGATGAAGTGGCGGCTGTACGCGGCATGAATGCCCTCGTACCCGTCGCAGTCCAGCACCTTCGACATCGTGCCTGAAGGCTTCACGACCGTAGTGCGAACGCTCCTAGGAACGCCTAGCTCTTTCGAGTACCTCTCATCCTCGTCCTGAATTGCTGCATACGCCTTGTCGAGCGACACAGGATTGAAAAGGGGAGACGCTAGACAGCCTGTGATTCCCACACCAACACGCCGGTTGCGCTTAATGACCTCATCACTGACCTCGTGGTGATATTTCTCCATCGTCACACGCTTGCCATAACGAAACCATAGACGCGAGGATTCAATGAATTCAGCCTCGCTCTCCATGTTGCACAGAGCTTGTTCGAGAAGGTTGCACGGCTCGCCGTTTTCTAGTGTTGCCTCGGCACAAGGGTTCACACCGATGGCCGTATCCTTCTTGATTTCTCCCATGCGCCCGAACTTCTGGATGTTTGTGAGATTGACGATGCCGAACGGCTCGCCCTGCTCGTACGTTTTCCAGAACAGCGGATGCAGGTCTTCCACGTCATCGCAGACGACGCTGTAATTAGCGCAGCTACGATGTGTCGGGATTGTGTCCAAATCCCAGCGCTTAGCTTTCAGGTATTCCTTGTCCCAGCAGTCACCAATGATGATGATGGCGCTGCGGCGGACGTTTCCAGCCACAACCATTTCTCCTGTGGCTGTCAGAATGTCGGCTGCGTCAATCGGGCGTAATTGCTTTCCCGCTCGTGCTCCTAGAATTTTGCTAAGGTTCTCGATGAACCGGATGAGCGGCAGCGGCCCTGAAGCCACACCGCCGAATCCCTTGATTGGCTCGCCGTAACCGCGCAAGCAAATCGTTGAGTAGCTGAAAGATTTGCCAGTGACAAAATAAGATTCCAACACTCGGCGGGTAAGTTCGCACCAACCCTCACGACTGTCAGGAACGATGAAGTCGGCATCCTTGGTCGCTTTGTGAACGACCGTAACACCCTTCTTTACTCGCGGCAGTTGTCTGACGAACTCATGCTGCACACTCAAGCCAACGCCGCCGCCCAGCATCAGCAAATCCTGTGCAATTACGAAGTGCTCCCACTCGGCAGCAGTCAAAAACCAACAGTTGCACAGAGCAGCGCCTCCGATTCGCTCATGCGCTGGTGCCCCGCTGAACCAGAAACCACGCCCAGCCGGGCCGGATTTGCGCTCTTTGGCGAACTTTAGAAGCGCCTTGACTTCTGCTTCGGGTACACTGTGGCCGCGCACGTTACCCCTCACGGCCCGTTCGACGGTAGCGTTCCAGTCTTCTAGAGCGCCTGTGTCTTTCCTTGCGTATGTTCGTCTGTGAATAATTGCAGCCAGATTAGACCAAGGTTTCACTAGAATCTAACCGGCTCCGGCTTATGGACTTTCTTGATGTTCTTCATTTCTGTGACTAGGCCGCAACCGGGGTCGGGAAGGATAAGTGTCATGTCCTTCGTTTTCCTGCTCACGATGCCATAGCCTGTGTTGCCTTTTTGGTCGGTGAACGAAACGCGGTCACCTTCCTTCAAAACTTCTAGCTGCTCAGCCACGCTTTGCCAGTACCTCTTTCAGAATTTTCTGATAGAGAGCGGCATCCTCCAATGCTGCTGCTGCGTTAAGCCTGCCCTGCCCTAGGCGTTCGCCTTTGTAGCTGAACCAAGCGCCCGACTTCTCGACAATCTCATACTTCACTGCGTTGTCAATCAAGTCAGCCTTCGGCTCGAAGCCAAGACCAAACATCAGGTCAATCTCTGCTTCTTGAAACGGTGGGGAGACTTTGTTCTTCGCGCCCTTAACCTTCACGCGATTGCCCACAATCAGGTCGCCTTCCTTGACCTGCGCGATGCGGCGCACATCTAGACGTACGCTGGAATAGAACCGCAGCGCTCGTCCCCCTGTGGTGGTTTCAGGGCTGCCAAACATTACGCCGATTTTTTCTCGAATCTGGTTGATGAAGATGAGACAGGTGTTGCTTTTCGCCACTACACCAGTCAGCTTGCGCATGGCCTGCGACATCAAGCGGGCTTGCAAGCCCACGTTGCTGTCGCCCATCTCACCCTCTAGCTCTGCTCTAGGCACCAGTGCGGCCACGGAGTCCACTACCAGCAACCCCACTGAACCGGAGCGCACGAGGATTTCAGCAATTTCAAGCGCCTGCTCGCCGCAGTCGGGCTGCGACACGAGGAGCTTGTTCATGTCTACGCCCAGTTTTGTGGCGTAGTTCGGGTCTAGCGCATGCTCCGCGTCAATGAACGCGGCCTGCTCGCCCGCAGACTGTGCAGAGGCGATGGTTTGTAGCGCCATCGTCGTCTTGCCGCCTGCCTCCGGCCCGTAGATTTCGTTGATGCGCCCCTTCGGAAAGCCGCCGATGCCCAGCACGTCATAATCAACGCTAAACACGCCGGTAGGGATGTGTGGCATCTGCACGCCGACACGCTTTCCCATGTTGAAGATGGCACCCTTGCCAAAGTCCTTGTCAATCTGCGCTAGGGCCATATCTAGCGCTTTTTCCTTGTCCTTCGGAAACGAAGGCGCTTCCTGCTCAATTGCCATTTACTTGTTCGTAGGTCTGCTCGAAAATGTCGGGCTTGCAGGGATAGAAATGCTTTCCGTCCGGCTCACCGATTACCCAATCTCCATCTGCTAGATAAGACCTCTGCTCGTGGATTGTGGTGACATACGGCCTCTCCGCCTCATCAAAGCGAATAGCGTACAGAAGCCACGGCGAACAGAAGCCATTCACGCGATATTGCTCAGCCGTTACGACAACCGGCTTCTTGCGGAACTGCCTAGCCATTCTGAGCCTGCTCAACGGGCGTCAGGTCAATGTAGAAGAACTGGCCCTTCTTCAGCGTCTCAATGACGGCGGGGTTATCCACGAACATCTTGAACTCGCCGCTCGGAGTGAACTGCGCGAAGCGCTGGTCTTCTGGAATGTTGGTGTCGTACATCGGACGGAGCACGATGGTGCGCCCGGTCGGGTGCCAGCTATGCTCGGTGATTTCCTGAACCTGAAACTTTGCTCGTACCGTGTTAACCACGAAGTGCTCCCTCGTTGTCTGCAATCATCATTGCGTAGTTGCCTGCGTCTGCGCACAGGTCGCGGATTAGCTCGGCTGACATACCGGCCTCTAGCGCGTTGACAATCATTGCTGCCTTCTGCGTCAGCTTGCCAGCCAGAAAGAACTTGCCATCATGCTTCCAGCCATTCTTTCCGGGCTGTCCGTCTACCTCATCGAGCCTCGATTGCATTTCTAGCGCAAAAGCGAACACCGACTCATCAACTTCTTCGCTTTTATCTGCCTGTTCGTCGTTAACATTCACGTTGATATCCACCTGAACGCGCTGAGGCTGCGGCGGAAATATTGTGAAGCTATTAGCGAATCCACCCACCACATTCGTATTGGGGTCTGAGATTGGCGGCAAAGGAGGAATCAAGCCACTTTGGGTGTTGCTGTCTGACATTCCTGCTCCTTGATGTAAAGTTCTAGAAACTTGAGGTATTTACTGCCTTGAACTTTGCTCACGACTTCTCTCCCCATCGTTTCTAGGGCCGCTCTCGCGGTCGTGTAGCGTGCAACTTGCACCGTGAAGAACTTGAACCAGCACGCTTTGCAATTGCACTTCGGAACTCTCAACGCCTGATAACGGCTATACGAACCGCACTGTTCTTGCATTACCGATAAACTCCGGTTAACGCGAACTCCATGTCGGCTACTTCACCGACAGGTGTTACGAAATCATCAGCCGCCATGCCCTTGGCTTTCTCGTAGGCATCTTCGATGGACTTTGCCATCATCTCGACGTAAATCGTTGCCTTTACTTCTGCTTGGATAAAGAACCTTTTCTGCTCTTGCTTTGCCATTTATCGCGTGTCCTTCGCTTTCATGTACCGTGCAAACGGGTAAACGTGACGCTGAATGAGCAGACGGCCCATCTTCTCTCGCACCCGGTTATACAAGTCCACGAACTTGTCGTCTTTCAGTTCCTCTTGCGTGGGGTTGCGCCCGGTTGCAATGTCTGCAAAAAACGCGAACTCCGTTCCATTCAGCGCGACTTTCGCGCACACTTCCACATCCGCAAGGAAATCAACTAAAGTGGGTTTCACCACGCCAATTGCGTGACTTCCCCCTGTTCCTTCTAGCGCCCTCTCGTAGTTGATGGCTTGGTGACTTCCCGCTGTCCAGCGAGCTTCAACATACGTTGCCATCACTTCATCGAAAACTGAGCGCCAATAGAAGCGCTTACTGCCCTTAAGCATTACGTGTTACTTTCGTTTCCCGTTTTTGAGGCTGCTTGGTGCCGTGTGGCCCATATCGCCTGTTTTTTGCTTTCCGTGTTACTCGTCCAACAACCCCGTAAACGTTCTCTCCCAAAGCCGCTGTCACCGTAGGATTTTCTAGGTAATCAGCCGCCCGTCGTAGCAACGCGGGGTTGTCTTTGAACGCTTCGAGCGCTCGGTTAATCTTCCAGTCAATGAAGCCGCGCACTAGCCCGGTCGCATGGTCATGGTCAACGACCAATCGCTTTGAGGGCTTTCCAGTTATGGCGCACACGCCTTTTTGGAACTTTAGAACTGCGTCATATTCCTCTGCTGTGATGTTGAACAGGAGCTTTAGACGCTGTGACCGCTTTCGCTCCGCTGCACTCTGCGAAGCCTTAGCCACTTTTGTCAACGATGAATGTCCACTACACGCCCTTGGTCGTCCAAGCGTAGGCCGTGCTTCGCTGCAAATTCTTCATCTGGTGCCCATCGCGCCACACTGCCGTCCGCATAAATAGTGACTAGAATGGTTTTCTTACCAGCCGTGTCCTTAGCAACGACATGAACGCCTTCTGGTGTGTGGGTGTTCCTTTCCAGATAAAGAAGAACTTCGTCAGTGTCCGGCAATACATCAACAAATCTCATGCTCATTCCGGTTCAACCTCTTTCAGAAAACCATCCACAACGAACACGGCGTACTTGATTACACCGCCGTGCCATACTCCGAAAAGAACCGCAGGTACGCGCTTAGAGCGATAGTTCTTCTGCATGAACTCACGTAGCTCCTCAATGCCTTGCCGATGTTGTTCCCACACCGTTGCGCGGTTCTTCTCGCAAATTTCTACTCCGTCAATCACTTCTCCGAAGACACCTGTACGGATGCCTTGTTGGTCGGCCCATGATTTGCGCACACTTGTCCCTTGAAGGCCCGTCAGCAATGAGGGCGATTTGAAAGAAGGGGCGCTTCCGCCAAGAAAGCGCCCCGTTTTGGCAGGGGACTACTGATGTCCCGCACTCATAGTCAGTTCAATCGTATCTTTATAATACCAAAGAACTAACTGCTTGTCAAGCACCGAGTCTGTCTACGCTTTTATACTTCTACAGTTTCGTTGCTTATGGCTGTGGTCGGCGGAATGGCTTTCTTGAGGGAAGCCAAGTCCTCCGGTGTGATTTCTCGTACTGTGCTGATGTTACCTTCCATCAACAACGTGCAGACGCCCCCCGGCGCGTATCTAGAAAGGTCTACGCGAACGAGCATCTGAGGTTCAAACGAGATTTCCTCGTCCATGAAGCCGTCGAAGTCGTTTTCTCGAATGTGTGCTTTGCGTTTTCTGTGCAAGCACACCATCGCATCGCAGTCTTTCTCAATCTGGCTGGCACCATCTGCATTGTGTGCATCAACAATCTCGCCGTCACGAACCCGATTGGGCTGGACGATGCGGATGATGACGATTCCTAGCTCTACAGCTAGGGCTTTGAGCTTTTTGGAAATCTGCGACAAGTGAACCGTGCGGTTGTGCTGGCTTCGCAGGGTCATGTCGGCCAAAAGCTGTAAGTTGTCGAACACTACGAACTTTACGCCGTACCGACGGACGGCCTGCCGGATGGTGTCGTAAACATCATCCGGGGTTTGAACACGAGTGAAGGCGAACAGCAGGTCAGCAGGTCGTGTGCGGGCAATTTCCTTGGCCTTGGCTACGGCTGCCTTCATCTCGGCCAGCTTGCGAACCGCTTCTTCCGGGTCTTTGGCTGGCGAGTCGTCCGTCTTGGTCACGTAACTGGCCCATTTGCGGGCTAGACGTGCCGCCGTCATTTCTAGGCAGAACACCAGTGCAGGGTCTTGGTACTTGTCTACGATGTAGTCGGCCCAATTCAGCGCTAGCGTGGTTTTGCCGATTTTGGCCTGAGCGATGATGTCAATGACATCGCCCGGCTCGGCCCCACCCAGCTTGCGGTTGAGAGCCGCCCACGGCGTGTCGTACTTTGGCTTCAACGACTCCATGCCGTTCAACTCACGCTCAACCTCATCGAGCGCAGCAGGGGCGTTCATCACACCCTTAACGTCAAACGGCTTGGCCTGAGCCTTTAGGGTCTCGAATTCTTCCCTCGTGTGACCGGCCTTGAACCACTCGTTGATGTCCTTGCCCGGCTTGCCGTCAGCCGTTGTGAATTCCGGTAACAGGATGTTGCGGGCTTTCTCGATGCCGATGCGGGAGGCCATCTCACGCGCCGCTTCCTGCCCAACCTTGTCACGGTCGTAGAGCAGGAAGATTTCTTTGGGCTGAGCGTTATCGAGCTTGTCAATCCACTCGGCTTTCTTATTGTTAGCGCCGGGGATGCCGCAGACGTTCTCGTAGCCGTAGCTAGCCAGTGTGAGGGCATCAATCTCACCCTCGGTGAAGATGATTTCATCCATGCCGGACGTGATGACCGCATCGTTGAATAGCGGCTGCTCACGCCCTGAGACGTTGCGAAATTCCTTCTTCGCTGGCGGGATGGTACGGAACTTGGCGTAGATGAGGTTCCCGGCCCGGTTGTAGTAGGGGATGACAACCCACTTCTTGCCGCCGAATTCCTCTGAACCTAGCTTGAACTTTTCAATGACAGCCATTGACAGGCCGCGCTCGGCTACTAAGTAGTCTAGCGCTTCGCCATCGTCCATCAGCCTGCGATGGCATGCGTTCACGTCAGGTAGTGGCCCCGGTTGCTGGCCGTTTCCGGCCCAGCCCTGAACCGACATCACCGCTTCGGGCTTGTTATCGCCCAGCGCTTCCTTCAACTGCCACAGATTGCCGCTACGTCCCTGCCCCTGATTGCAGATGAAGCAATGCCACAGCCCGTCTTCTTCGCCAGCGCCAACGTTGATGTAGAACTTGCCGCGCTCATCGCCGCATAGCGGGCACTTCTTCAGTACCGCCTTGTCTTTTCCACTCGGCTGAAATTCCCATGTCTTGAGCATGACATATTCCAGCGCTCTAGATGGCGACTGTTCTGTTTCTATCAATCAAACCACTCCCTTGCCTTCATCGCCCCGATACGGAACGGACGCGAAATGTTAGTGTAGGATTAGCTCGACGCAAATTGTCGGCGTCTCTGTGTGCCTGAGCCTTGGTCATCAACTGTATCGGCTTCAGTACGACCCACTTGTTCTCGCCCTTGCGCGAGGCATAGACCGTGTAACTACGCTTGCTCACGCTTTTCACCCTTCTCTTTTGGGCTTGCGGCGGTCGGGTGGGCCGGTGTTTAGGTCGCGTTCGCATTCTCTGCACTCAATGCTCATATGGCCTCCTCCAAATTTTCAGCCGATGAACAAGCAGCGTTGGCACTGCTCGGTGTGGCTCCAAAACAGAGCCACGGTTTCCATTCTGTGCCCAACAAACGGGCAGACGAGTGTGCCACAAACTACTGCTGCTAGTCGCTTCCACAAAGAGACATCCACAGGTAAACTCACGCGACCTCTGTAAGCTCAAACTGCCCGAATGGAATGGCGACGGCTCCATACAAAGCGTCCTTCATCGCTGCCGCACCATCTGCATTCCACGAATGAATAACAACGTTTTCTCCGAGATAACGGCGTCCCGCCAAATACTTAGCCACTTGAAAACCAGTTCCTTGAGGGCACGTCCCATCAGCATGAAGAACTCCTAGGTCGTGGTCTAGGAATACGATGTCAAACGGTTGAGGGGAACGTGCAATGACCTCAATCGCTTCGTCGGCTGTTTGAACGAGTGTGAGATTGCTGACACGCTGCTTAAACCACGCAATGCGGTTGTCGCTGTCTTCCAGCAGGAGCACACGAGCGCCGCGTGGAATTTTTATCTGCACGTTCAATTTCTTTCTCGACATTACTCCTCCATTAGTGGCTTATGATTTGCGGTCGCGTCGTCCTTCTCTTTACCGCACACTGTGCAGCGAACAAATGTTCGGTCATCAACGTTCTCTGCCCATTGCGGTTCGTGACACTCTTTGAAGTAGAGGAGGCCGCGAATGCGTAGCGCCGCTGCTTCTAGGCGTTCGGCGTCAGACAAAGTGAAGCGCTGCAAGTCATCTTCTGAAGGCTTGTACTCCTTCGCAATAACCGCTCGAACCATTCCTTCACTACCGGCCCGCACAAGCTCCGGCTGATAGAACGTTGTCATCTTCTCGATGGCTTGCAGCGCGTCGTACCAATGAATCTTTGCGTCTACGTTTGCACTGCGCGACACTTACGCTCTCCTTCGGTTTGGTTGCTGCGCGAAGAAGCGATTCAACCGCGCAGTTACGTCGCCCTTCGACGCTCCGGGCGGGACGTTAATCTTCAGCCGCTTGCACAGGTTTAGCTGCGCTCTGCTAGGCACATCGTCTCGCCACGCCGCATCTCGGTTCGTCAGGTTGGCGTAGAACTTTCCGCCTAGCTGTCTCACCATTGCATCAGCGTTCGCAAACGCACTCTCTAGGTCATCTGCAATCAGATGAACCTGCGCACCACGCACCGTGCCGATGATGTGATACTTGTTCAGCAGGTCTTTGGTGATGACGAGTGTTTCGCCGCCGTGCATGTAGAGCACGTACCCCTCGTTATCTAGGGTAGGCACCCAACCGTTACTCGAATGCTTGACGACCTCTGGCGAGTAGGTAACCCGGAATAGGTCAATTTCCTGCGCAAAAGTCTTGAGCTTCGTGATGTCGGTGAGTTGGTTGAAATCCGCATTCGGGTGCTGTTGCTGAGCCGCTTTTATTTCTTCTAAAGCAGCAACCGCAGACTTGCCCTTCAAGTCGAGCTTGGGGTTCATCCCCAGCAAGCCCGGCAGGGACACGAGGCTGTGCTTCATCGTGACATCCGCCACGTCGAGCACAATGCAATCCGTCTTAGCTAGAGGAACGCCTTTCTTTCTAGCTTCAACCAGATTGTCAATGCCTTCTGGAATGCGAGTGCCGCGCCCAATCTGCTGCGCGAACATCAACGGGCTTTTCGTCGGGCGAGCGGTGACAATGCAGGCAAGCTGCCAGTCATCGTAGCCTTCAGTGAGCACGTTGCAATTGCAGAGCACACGCAGCGTCTTCGCCTTGTGTGCCTTCAGCTTTTCCTCGCGGCTTGGGTCATCGCCCCAAACCGCCTGCGACGGAATACCGGCCCGCATAAACTCATCTGCTAAGTCCTTGGCGTGCTGAACATCCACGCAGAACACGACCGTTTGCCGGTCTTGCGCGTACTTCTGCCAGCCCTCAACAATCAGCCGATTGCGAGCAGGAGTATTGACCGTGCGGCCAAGGTCACCCGTCTCGAAGTCGCCAGCGCGGGTCTTAACACTGTCTAGGCTGGTATCCGTCGTGATGCGAATACCGCGTAGGTCAGAGAGCCAGCCCTGCTTAATCGCATCTAGAATGGACATCTGGTAAACGATTTCGTCGTAAACCAGATTAAGCCCAACTCCGTCACCACGATTCGGCGTTGCCGTGACACCAACAAGCAACTTCTTGTTGTTGTCGGCCAGCAGACCGAAGTGGTTGAAGATGCGGATGTAGCTGTCAGCCGTAGAATGGTGCGCTTCGTCGCAGATGATTGCGTCGAATTCTTCAGGCTTAAAGCGCTTGAGGCGCTCACTGCCCTCGCGTCCTAGAGTCGCAACGGACGCAACGATGACATTCGCGTTGGTGCTGGTCCACTGCTCGGCCTTCTCGATGTCAACATTGTAGCTTGGATTCCACTTGCGAATTTTGTCTACCGCTTGATTGACAAGCTCCTCGGTGTGAACCAGCACCATGATGCGCCCACGGAGACCGTGGTGATTCGGTAGGTTTGCGAACACGACCGTCTTTCCAGTGCCGGTCGGGAGAACGATAAGCTGCCTAGTGACACCTAGGGCATACTTGTTGTAGCTCTCCTTCAGCGCGGCGTTCTGATACGGTCGGTTAAGCATTTAGCTATCCTTGGAAGATGTTCGAGCGCCACACGCGGATAGGGCTTCGCGTGCGTGAGCCTTGGCCCAGACCGTCGCCGGTCGTGAACGACTCGGTAGCAGTAATCAAGCCTTCGCGGGCAATGCTATTAAGCACTGGGCCTACGGCGTGGTTATTCCTTGCTGTTGGGTGTGACCCGGAATCGAATTCTTGCCACACATCAATCGCGCTGAACATATTCTTCCGACGCGCAACTCGAAGCACGGCGTCACGGAATGCCGCCTTCCATTCAGGGTCAGCCGCCGCTTCTACGGCGTTCAAAATTGCTGCGGTAGTGCTCATACTGTCTTCCCCACGGCCCAGTAGACCGAATCCCCAGACGGCATTGAGCGGTTGAGAATGCGAACCGGGCTAGATGGGTCTAGATTGATTTCGCTCACTCGTGTTCTAAAGGCACTTCCGAATGTCGCGTGCAGATTGTTGCTTGAGAATTCCTGCCCGATGTGCTCCTTGAACAATTCAAGGATTCGAGCTTTCTTCGTGAGCCTTACTGCCGTCTGTTGGGAAACCAGCCGTTGACAAATTCCCATTTCACTCCCTCGTCGGCGTTGATTTCTTGCCCGTCTCGTAACGGGCGAATGATGATGTAGCGGTCGTGCAGCGCTTGATGGCAGCGCTTGCACATCGTTATCATGTTGTAGCTGGCGTCATCCCCGCCTTGTGAGCGGAAGGTGATGTGATGAGCATTAAGCTGTTCGCGGGCTTTGCACCACGGCACTTTGCAGCGCCACCCATCCCGTTGATGAACCCTGTCACACAGCTTCTTGTATTCTTTTTTCGGCAGCACTAAGCGGCTGCGCTTGGCCCTCACTGCTACTCCTTACCCTGATTCTCCGGGTAGTTGTTCGGGTCTTGCAGGTAAGCCACGCAGATTAGCTCGATGCACTTCGCATCGTTGATATCCATTAACTCTCCGGTCTCAGCATCGCGGGTGTTGCCGTACATGCGCCGGACTAGCTCAAACGCCGGGTCAACGGTTTCATCCTTTACTGAGCGCGGAATGCGCAAGTTCAGATACGTGAACGGCTCCATGCCGTCCTGCGCTCTAACTTCCTGCACCTTGTTTTTAATGGTTTCTAGAGAATCACCTTGAATGGCCCCGGCGACTAACTGCTTCATCTGTTCGCCATGCTGTTCAGGGTTGAGCGTGAAGATTTCCTTCAGTTTGGAAATCTTTGTACCTTTCAAGTCGCCGCGTGACAGACCGAGCGTCCTAGCCTTCTTAGCAATGTTCGCTAGGTAGTAAGCCTGTCGAGCGCTCATGTCCAAGCCGCTCTGTTCTTCAACCCACGCGCCAAAGTCATAGCCCCAATTGCGGGCGTAGTCTTTCTCCTGCACTTCAAGAAGCAGGTCGCACAAGTCGAAGAAGTTGTCTTCTAGCTGGCCCTTGATTTGGGTGATGCGTTCTTTTACGAACTGCGCTCGCGCCGCGACTTCAGGCGTGAACGATGTGACTTTCACTTCGATTTCAGTTGTCATCTAGGATTTTCTTGGGGTGACGGATGGGACTCGAACCCACTACTGGCTGAAGCCAAGTGTCTTCCATACTTCCGTCACCGTACTTGGTGGGGGCGGGAGGAATCGAACCTCCATTCCCCGTAGGGGAGGCGGTTTTACAGACCGCTGGACTTAGCCAGTTCGTCCATCACCCCCGGAAGGCAATTACTCCGCGACCGGAGCTTCTTCTTGGTTGGCAGTTGCCTCTTTGAAGGCGTCGTAAAGCGTCTTCAAGAAGTTGTCGGCAGCCGCGAGCATGGGCTTGAATTGCTCAGCCGACATCGTGCTCACCGCGATGGCGACAAAGTTGATAGCGATGAGTTCGCGCATCTCACCAGACGAATACTGGTCAAGCACTTTCGTCAGTGCTTCGCTGTTCTGATTGCGCACATCTTCCGGCTGAATACCCAAGCCGGTAATTTCTTTTTCCAAGCCTTTTAAAGCGGTTTCAAATGACACAATTATTTTCCTCTCTGAGAATTGTCCGTGACTTTCTTGCGAATGACCTTTACCGCTCGCTTGCACACTGTGCAGCGCCAGCCTCCTAGACCGCCAAATTCGGTGACCTGTGCTGTCTTCCAATCTTTACGCGCTTCTAGCGGTTTCTTTTTGCAGGCCCGCCGCAATCGGCGCAGTGATACGTAAACTTCGGTGACGCCATTTCTTGCTTCACTCCAAGTAGCACGCGGACATGCCGTGCTCGTTTAGAAGAACTCCTCGTGCGCCCTTGACCGGCTCGCCGTCTAGAGTCCTAAATGTGCTCCCCTCGTAAGGGTTGTATTTGAGCTTCACTGGGAAGCCCTTCTTGTCGTTGTGGTCGGTGCCGAACGCACCTTTGCTTCCGGCTAGAAAACCTACGGCGAAAGCGTGTACGTTCTTACGCCGCTCGCGTAGAACTCGTTGCCGACCGGCCTCTCTAACGATGAACTGCACACCTGTCAGCAAGACGCGATGACGCCGGGCCATGACCCGTCCGTTGCGCATGATTGAGTACAGCGGGCGGGCTTTCTTGCCATGCTTGAGATTGCGGTAGACCCACACTCGCTTCGGTCTTGACATCGCCGCTCTACCAAAACTTGCGAATGAAATGCACAGCCGTGTAAATCACCCCGGCCCAGAATGTCAGCCAGAGAAGAACCGGCGTCAGCATCACGCCTAGTGCGAACAAGCCGCCTATAATGCTTCCTCGATTGTTGTTGCGCATAACTCCTCCATTGATTTGATGTACTGATACTTGCGCTTGTTAAACTGCTTTTGTGTTCGTCGTTCGTGACAGTTTGCGCAGCGTACTTCACATTTTGCTATCTCTGCTGTTATTGCCTCTAAGCCGCAAGCAGTCATGCCTGTAACATCGCGCTTCTTCTCGCCAGTAACGTGGTCGAACTCAAGCACCAACGGGTCAGCTTCGTCACAATCCACACATGGGTGTGTGGTCAGGTATTCCATCATGTAGGCGAATGCGCGGGAGCGGCGTTCTACGCTTTTAGCGCTGCGGTATTTCTTGCGGTCAATTTCCGGGTCTGCCTTTTTCCTAGAGGCGTGAATACCTTTGAAGCACTGCCTGCACTTTGACTGACGCCGCCCTTTCTCCCTGTTCTGGAAGGCAAAGTCATCATCAGGCTTGTTATGATTACAGCCGTTGCAGATTTTCAAAGAAATAGTTTGGCGGGCATTGCACCCCGCCAAGGGCGTTGAGGAACTGAGTCGCCGTCACTCAGTGCGTTAGCTGCTGATTAAGCAGCCGCCGCAGCCATAGCCAAAGGCTTGGCAGTTGTTTTTGTCCGCTGATTACGTCAGTCGGCTCACGGATTCGTCCATAGCACCTTCAACCAACCCGTCGAAACTTGGCACGCCCATCAAAGCCGCTCAGCCCATCTATCGCATGATGGCAGTCCCTAGAAGCACAGGTGCGCTTAACTGTCCGGGTCTGTTGTTCTGAGCGGCTATGGTGGACGTGGCGGGCATCGCAGCCCGCGTCCGAATCGGTAAAGCACTACTTCATACGAATCAATCTTGGTTGGTCTAGGTGTTGGCGTACATGATACCGCCGACGACCAACGTGATGACCGTGAACACGACAAGCCCAAAAACTCCGTCTGCATGCGGTCTCCAAGTACGTTTGAACGTCGCTAGGAGAGTAGCAATGAGAATGTTCACGACACCTACGACACCGAAAAACAGAAATGAATCCGCTAACATTCGCGGAATTGACATAAGACTTCCTCCGACTAAAAAGGCGCGGCTTGGCTCAACCGAGACTTGCTATCGCTCTTTCGAGAACCAAGCCGTACTGCGCCTAGATTGGCTCTCGGCCCTGCACCTTCCGCGCTGTGATTTGCAGTGAACCCTCTAAGCGGTCACTCAGGGAATCGAACCCTGTTCCACGTTTTCCGTGAAGTGTGTCTTACCAATAGACGAAGTAGTAGAAGGTTGTTGTTGGTAGGCGAGGAAGGAGTTGAACCTTCGACCTAGCGATTATCAATCGCTTGCTCTAAACCGGGCTGAGCTACTCGCCTAAAAACTTGCGGGATTAACCAGCTTCAGGCCAATGCGCTAACGACGCCTTGCACCAGTTGTTCCCGCGTCGGCCTGTGGGTGTTCCAAAACCAGTTAGCGCTCCGGCTCGGCGTATTCAGGCATATTCAGCCGCACCCTAACGTGGTCAAAACATTCAACAATCTCGACTCTTTCGTTTGGGTGCATTACCGTCTTGGGAACGATAAGCACCCCGTTATCGCCATACTGCTCAACGATTTGCGCCAAAATCTCGTTCATAGCCTGCCTCGCTGGTTTCGCTTTTCGTTCGCTAAGGCTATTCTGGCGCTCAGGTAGGTGTCAAGCACAAGATGTTGGGGGTATTTCTTCTAGCTATTTTCCCGACCGTCGGGGTATAGCTTGCGTTCGTCGCACTGCTCCAACAAGTTGGCGAGACTTATCATAGCTACTCGCGCTATGAAGTCGTTCGGATTAGCAAGCAGATTGCGAAGAAAGTAAGCGAACATAAAAGCGTCATCTCCGCGCACAAACGTGCCTGTCCAGTCAGTACCGAACCTCACTGGCCCGGTCTCGACACGCGGCGACTGCTCAGCCAACATGCGAACTTCAATTGGGTCGCTCATTGTCCGCTTCTCTCCTAGTTTGGTGCCGGATGAGGGACTCGAACCCCCACGCCTTGCGGCGGCAGATTCTAAGTCTGCTGTGTCTACCAATTTCACCAATCCGGCTAAATGTCTGCGCGTTTTGGGTTGACCGATTTCGCGCCCCACGGAATATGCTCGCCCCTTACGGACGGCTACCCCTTTCATGTTTTGCCCTAGGGTTGAATCACAACCCCCGCCTACTTACAGCTTATGCTCCGGGGCGTTTCATCCCGACCTTATAGCGCTGAAAGATTCACTGCTTTCGACTTTGCAGCTTACTTGGTTTCTCGTCTGCACATTCCTAGACGACTTTTTGCGGCTAGTCGCCCAACCGTTGCGTTGATTTTTTAGGGCAAACTTGGTTGCGGGCACCGGAGTCGAACCGGCTATCTTTGCGTTATGAGCGCAACATGGTTATCCGTGTCCACTCGCCCGCAGCACTTAAAAGAATATATTTTTACGAAAGCACGTATGTAGGATAGGCGTGTTACTGACGCCTCGTTTTAAGTCTGCGCCGCACAGTGTGCGGAGCCTTCTGGATTGCTGCCCTTGGTGGGAGTCGAACCCACATTTCAGGCTGAGCAGGGTACAGGTGCTAATCCGCTTCAGGCGGGGATAGTCTGTAAAGCCCGCGACAGCCAGCGTCCTGCCAATTAGACGACAACGGCGTAGCGGACAACTAGCGAACCAACCCAGTTCTCCTACATCAGATTTGCCTACCGTTCGTGTAGACCGTCGTGCGTCAACCGCGTCCTGACTCTCGTGGACTTCAGCGGCAATCTTCTCCGCTTCGTCAATCGCGGCGTGCAGAACCTGATTGGCAGTGCGTAGGGCCATCGCGGTGCCCTTCGCCCGCAGAACTTCTTCCTCGTGCAGCGCATGACGTGCGGCGGCAGAACCCTTAGCTTCGAGATTGGACAGCGTGCGCGGGAAATACTTCTTCATCACAAAAAACGCGATGACCGCGATAACTCCAAGTGCTAAAATCGTTGACATCCTCAATGTCTCCTAGAAAAGTTTAGGAGCCGGTAAGCCTCAGCCCGGCTCCCTTGATTTTTCGGGGGCGTTGCGGCCCCTCCACCAGAGGCTTGTGTGTGTGTCTACTTCTTAGACCTGCACAACCGGGTCGGTTTCGCTTTGCGAGTTGCCGCTGCCGAATTGCGCTTCCATCTCCTGCTCCATCTGCTGCTCGTAGCGCCGCGCTTCGACACTGAGCACGTACTGCTGATAAAGCGGGCCGAACTCTCCGGGGTTGGCGACACGCTTCACGCTGGGGAACGTGAGAACGTGGTAGCTGAAGCCGCCATTGCCTTGCGGCACAAAGACCGGCTTGATGGTGAAGCTGTAATCCCAGAGATTGAGAACCTTGTGCTTGCTCTCCTCTGGCTTCTTGCCCTGCTGAATGTCCTGCATCAGCAGAGTCTTCTCCATCTGCATGTCCTCAGCCATCTGCGTCCACAGAGCTTTCAGGGGCGAGATGCTGGTGCCGCTAATGTTCATCATGCGAGGTAACATCGTCTCGCGCTGAATGAACATCAGGTTCCACTTGTCGGAACACTCCGGCTTCTGCTTGCCGTTCCACTTGGAGTAGAGACACTCCGCGCAGGTCTTTGCCTTCGGAAACTCAACGAAGGGGCTAGGAACGATGCCATCGTTCGAGCGACATTCGGGCTTCGCCTTCAAGCCCGCACCTTTGATGAACTTCGCCCGGCCTTTGCGCAAGCGCAGAGGAACGACACGGATTTCGCTGTAGATGCGCCCACTGCGCACATCGTACAGGTCACCGACCTTCAGTTCCCGGTCAACACCCTTCTCGACATCAAAACCGCTGGCAACGCCGAGGCGGGTGCTGCTCTTGTGAATCAGTTCGATGAAGCTGGGCTTGATGAGGGTATCTTCAAACCCAACCCCGCCCTCGTTCACAGCGCGGGCAAGGGCTTGATTCGGGTCAATGCGAACCAAATCAGTGCTCATGGTTAAACCTCCCTGCCCATGCTTTTGGGCAAAAACACTTCTCTCATTCTCACCTTCATTTATGAGGGTACATACATCATACCACTCACCTTTTGGTGTGTCAAGCGTTTTCTTTGTCTACGCTTTTACTGGTATTCGGTGACTTCTTTGCCGTCCTTGGCCTTGCGGAGCAGGTAGGCTTCGCTGACCGACTTCAGGATGACGCGGCCCAGCTTGGGGTCTTCCCTCTCGAACAGGGGTTTCACTACAACCCCTTCCCGCAGGTTGACTCCACACCCAGATACCGTTTCTACGCCGTTTGTAGCCGTTTCTAGCGCCTCGCGGGTGAACTGGCCTAGGTAGACCTCTGGAACCAGTTCGAGGCCCGCAAATCGGCTCCAAAGCTGAAGTGGCCCGTAGCTGAGGAAGTGACCCTGCCCCGGCTTGCCAACGTAGATGTCAAACACTCGGAAACCAAGGTCGGTCGCGTAGCCCAAGTCCTGAATACCGTTTCCGTAGACCTCACCGACCACGAAGATTGCCTCGATTGGAGCACTACCTTCTCCGTTGAACTCCTGCATTTTCGTGCAGAGCTTGCGGAGCTTGGATTCCAAATCGTGCTTTTTGGCAGCCCGGATGTAGGTATTCCCGGCGTTGGCCTCGTTGTTTTCGATGATGAACCCGCGTGCCCCTAGTCCCTTGCTAGAAACAGCAAACTGGTCAGTTGCAGGCCAGTACACCGCCTGCATGAGCGTGCCGTGAATCTTCTCGGTCATCACGACCGGCTCGCCTTCTTGGAAGACGCGCTTGTACGCCTTGATGTTCTCAATGTCGTACCGCAGCAGGTTGAAGTCGCCGCGAGGCCGCTGAATCTGTCCTGCAAAGTGTGCAGGGATGGGCGGCTCGTACTTCGTGACGCCCAAAACTGTTGCACAGTCTGCGCCTTCGCACAGACACAGAGTTGTGGCCCCGGCGCTTTCTCCTATCCGAGCAAGCACCTTGCTGTACGGGTAGAGCAAGCCCTGCGAAAGCGTCTTGCGCAGCTTGATGGCCTTGACGCGATTCTTGGCCGGGCCAGCCAGCTTGCCGGTCAGTCCCAGTTCTTCGAGGATGTCTACCGGCACGATAGAGCCTTCGGGGATGTAGATGGCCAAATCCCCGGAGTTGAAACTGCCTTTCTGGATGACGCACTTGTAATCCGCGACGTTCGCGGCTACGATAAAGTCTGCTCCTTCAATAGGTTGCACGTCATCCACGCGCACAACTGGGCATGCAAAATCAGCCATTCTAACCTCCATGCAATTTTTCTTCTTGACAGTTAAGCGTTTTCATGGTAAACTAACACCGCTTGGCTGTCGGGCGAAGACTTATAGTTTGTTTTGTGGTGGTTTTTTACAAACAGAGACGGTTCAGGAATGACAGAGTGGATAGCTGCTCTGCATCTTCGTAGATGATTTCTGTTTCTTCATCTTCTTCAGGATACGGCAGTGATTCGTCTTCTTCGTCGTACAGCACATCGTCTTCAGGAAACGCTCCACTAACTGACATCTAGCCCTCCGTAGGAATTGGTCGTTGGTTGATGGTGAACAGGTCGCCTATATTCTCGTCGTACTGCACAATCTCGATAGAAGTTGCAGGGTCGTAGTTGAAAGCATTGAGCGCCACAACCCTAGGGCCGGACAATTGCACCACCCGGTGTTTGTGGTAGTGGCCGAAGAAATGGAACCGAGGCTCGCCGCTGCGGTGCAGGTAATTGAAGCCGGGGCAACCGCTGGCTTCTTCGTCGGGGTCGAGTCCTAGAATCTTCTTTATTTTCTCTGGGCAGTCACCTTGCTTGGGTAATGGCTGCATGCCGAATGGAGCCTCATGGGTAATGAGCACGTCGAACTTGCCCGCGTCCGCTAGTTTGTCAACAGCAGATTTACGCACATGCAGTGCGGCAGCATTAGCCCCCATCCGCTGCCCACCATGATTCAGCAGACTCATACGGGCCATCAGAATGCGCCCCTTGTTTTCATAGCTCTTGGGGCTGTAGTTTCCCCAAACTGAGCCGACCTTGATTCCTAGAACATCTGTGATGCCCCCGTCAGGCAGAAGCGTCATGTTGATGACACGCTGCGGGTCTTGCATCCAAGCATCTAGAAGCCGGTAGCTTTCGTGGTTGCCGGGGTTAACGTACGTCGTAATAGGTGCTGGCAGATGGCGTGTCCAAAACAGATTGAATTGCCTGCTTCCCACTCCGAGGTCACCGACATGAAGCACGGCGTCGAATTTCATTCCTAGCCGGTCTTCTAGGTTGATGAGGTACTCGTACATGCTGAGAATCTCTCCGTGCGTGTCGCCAACCACAGCGATGTTTTTCATTGAGAAACTCCCATGTTGCGCTTGTAAATGTCCCGGTAAGCATCACGCGCCTTTCGCACCACTTCCGCGTATTCGCGTGAAGCTCGCTCTTGCTGTTCACGTTCGTCTTGAATGCACAGCATGCAACGGTATGTCGGGCTTCCAGCGAGTTGCGCAATGGATTCTTGCCAGTCCATTTCGCAGTCATGCACGGCACACCAGCCCATCTTTGCTAGCCGCCGCCTAGCCATGCCTGCGATAAGACGCTTAATTGAGTTCATTTGCCGAGAATCTCCTTCATATCCATACCTGTTCCATTGCACGGCTGGCAGACAGCCGTACTCCACAGCAGCACGAGCGGGTTAATGTCTAGAAACCAGATGCGGCCCTGTTTATCTACGGCGTTAGGATTGGGCCTAACCCAAGTCGGGTGCCCGCCCGTTGCGCCGTACTCGTCCGTCTCTCCGGTTTTGACAAAGCCGCCTGTGATTCCAGCCTCAACCTCGCCGCGCCCTTTGCACACAGGACAAATCGGCAACATCATTCGCCGTCTCTCCTGAAGGACTCGTCTTTTGTGCAGTTCGGTCTAATCATCTTCCAGATGGTCGCTGTGGGGTCGCCGCCGTCTAGCATTTGAAAGCAAATCGAGGCGTACTGCCGACTCTCTGGCTGGTTGAAGTGAAACGCACACGCCTTGCGGTGCAGCCGGGTGTCTCCGTTGTGTACGGGTCGGTTGATGTAAACTTCGTGTGCCGTTTCTAGAATCCGGTGGTATTCGTGGTCGAGCTTGTCACGCCACTCCGTGAGCCAAGCACGGAAATGCTCTGGCATGGTCTCATCGTTAATCCAAACGCGAATCTGGTCGTCTTTGCCTTCGGACATCAACTCCCAAACCGCTCTAGGATTCACGCCCGTCACGATGCGGTGTAGTCGAACATAGTCCTCGAATTTCACCTTAACCTTGACGGGCGGGCATGACGAGCCACGCGAGTAGGTCAGCACATATCCTTCGCGCCCGGCTTCATTTTCAGTGGCAACCTCAGACAATGATTTCGAGTAACGCTGAACGACACGGACACCATTTGCTTTGGCCCACTTCCACAGTTCTTCGTAACCCATTTCCGCCCCGGTTCGGATGTTCACCATTCCGGTCAGAATGCACGTCTCGAAGTCGTACTTGCACACGATGCGGTTTTCGTCGTAGATAATCTCGAACAGAGGCGTCCAGCCTTCAGGCCACACCATGAACGAAAATGGGATAGGTTCGCGCTTCGCACGCAGCCAGTTAGTCGCCCACTTCGCCTGCGGGGAAGTGAACGAGCCGCGAGTGGCTATGCCGACGTACTCGCCGTACTGGTAAAGAATTCCTAACGAGCCGTCTAGCTTTTCTAGAACCAAAGGCTGAACGTTAGGTAGATTCGCTTCCATCGTTTCGGGAATAGAAGCGGTGTTGAGGTTGTGGAATTTCTTGTACGGGCGTGCAATGACGTTCCCTTGCTTGTCTACAATTAGTCCACGGCAATAATCAATTGTGCCGTCACCCCAAGTCCCATAAATCTGGGCGTAGGGCGTGTAGTTGTAGATTTCAAGAGGAAGTTCAGGATGCTGCTGAACGGAAATTAGCCCGTTATCAATGTGCTGCTTGAGAAGGTTAACATCGAGCAGTTGAGAGATGAGCATTTTGACCAATTCTCCGGCGCGGGCAGGGTCTTCTTGAGTTGAAGACCTTCTTCCTTGGCACTGTCCATGTGCGCAATTTCTCTGACGGTATATTCCCGCCAGCACAGCGGGTGTCCGGTACGTGCAGGGCTTACAACTGAATCGAATTGCTTTGTCGTAAGGATGGTTTTCGCAACGAACGCAGCGGAGCCGTCTGACTGCGGGAATACTTCTCCCATTACTACGCCGTCGCGGTTGTGCCATGCCCAGCCACGCTCGCCGCAGTAGAGCAGGCGCATCGTCTCGCCCCCAACCGGGAAGCGGAATGCACGAGTACGCTGCTCTAGGCGTTTGTTCATGTGATTCGTGACGATGAACCTGATAAGTTGCATTTTGGCCCCCTAGCTCTGCCCAAATCCTTCCGCAGTCCACACCCAATGTAAAAGCTGGCGCGGTGTGCAGTTCAACGCTAAGCTATTGTCCACGGCAAGCGCCATGACGAAGCCGACAGGTAGAAGCACGGCTGCGATAGCGCGAAAGGGAAGACCGAGATAGCGACCGATGATTTTGAGCACCTTCATTTCAGTTCCTCCAAGATGTGCCACACGAGACCATTTGCATCTTGCAATGTGGCAATGCAGTCGTAGGTTTTAGAGCTATCTCCGAACGGGACGCCGGTAAAGGCAACGATAATCACCCTAGGAACCGTTGGCTTGGCGTCGAAATCGTCTGGGTGAATCTCCCAAAGAATGAGATTGCCGCGCTGGATTTGAACGTCCAGCACGGCAGCCTTCGGGTGTAGTGGGAGAAGGTACGTTCCGACTTGAAACGGCAACTTGTGCTTGTGGATGACATTCTCAACGATGCGCGACATTTTAGAAATTCCCTTCTGCAACTTGGTAGACCTTGACTCCATTTGCTCGCCACATATCAACAACACGTTGGCGGTCATCAATCACGAAGGCGATGCGCTCCTTCGGGAGTCGGTTTAGAATTTCTTGTTTCACCACGGTGTCGTCTCGCTTGTCGCCGCCCTTGCGCATGAAGATGTGGCGATATTTGACGCCGTACTTTTCTAGCCAAGTAGTTGTTTTGAACCCGGCCTTGTCCATCGGTCGTCCTGACACGATGACGACTTCGTATTCCTTGGACTCGCTTAGAGCTTTCACCCACTTCAGAACGGCTTCAATCGGTTCATCTTCGTTGCAGTGCTCGAAGAAAGCGTTCCAGTCTTTTTTTGCTCTGCCGGTGCCCCTGCAAGTAGGGCAGCGAGAATCTTGAGTGCCGCCGTTTCCGTTGCACGCTGTGCAAGGGCGTGACTCTACAAACTGTCTACGCGCCCGCACATCGGACAGGGTGCCATCCATGTCCACCAAGACCAGTTGCTTGTCTACGGGAAAATGAAGCAGCCCATTGTCCAGCGCCATGCGCTCGATGACATGACGGCCCACCCGCGCTTTGCCTTCACGTTGCGCGTCCCGGCGAATCAGTTCCTCGATGCGAATATCTAGAAATGACGAGTCCATCACAAGAGGAACGCCGACACTCTGCGCTAGCTGATGCCAGCGCTCGCGGGTTCTGTGGTTCAGGTTGGTGTTGTCCACGACAACGCTCTTGCCAGCAGCTAGGGCTGACAATGCCCGGTCTTCAGCGATGCGGCGCACTTGCTTTTCGGTCTCGTGACTGAAACGATATTCAGGATTGAGTTCTAGCCGAATGTCGTCCCAATTGACGCGAACCCAACCCTCAGCTTCTAGATTCTTGGCTTCTGTTGATTTCCCTGATGCAGGAAGGCCGACAAGCAGCAACAGCACTTGCTTATTCATTGTTGAAAGACTCCGCGAATGCCTGTGCGCGTTCCTTCAGATTAGGCGACTCGGCAAGGAACACAAGCTCGATTAACCATTCAAGACGTGCGGACAATTTCGGGTTACTCGGTCGCTCATAATCCGCCGACCGCCGTAGTCGCTGCATCACCTTAGCCAGTGCGGTGTTTGTGCTTTTCAACACGTTAGCCTCCTTGTTCTATTTGTTCTATTTGCTGTAGCCGCTGAATTGCCTCCGTCACCACGCGGCTATCTTCGTGCTGTCCCACAGAGCGGCATGTCATTTCAACTTTGAAAACCGCTTTGCATGACGAGTTATGGCACTCGGCCTGTGCGACTAGAGTGCCGATGGCACCTTCTCTCCAAGGTGCTCCTAGAACTAGGTCTTCGTTGCAGAACCAGCACTTCAATTTCTCGTCTCCTAGAAGGGTCAGTCGAGCAGAGTGATTGGGTAGTCGAGCTTGTACTTCATCGCAACGGCAAGCAATTCTTTCTTCCAATCCTCAACGGCGTACAGGTCATGCACACATTGAAGATTGTCTAAGAAACACCGCAGCGAATACTGTTCATCCAGCGTAAGATTGCTGCCATCCAGCCCTACGGCTTCCCATCCGAATCTCTGAATCAGTGCCGGAGCGGTGCATCCTTCCATATCGGGTTGATACTTGTCATCGGGGATAAGCGCACCGATGGCGCATTTCAGACCGCTATCGCTGCGATAGCGGCACTGCCCATCGGGGAGATTGGTGGTAACAGTCATTGACTTTTTCTGCTGCGAAAGCAGATGGTCGGTCACGCGATTAAACACTTGCTGTCGCAAATCGTAGAGAGTCAAAAAAGTCCTCCTAGGCTTCAACGGGAATCGGCGTGTAGCCGGTAGTGGGGATAATGACCTTCGGAACACGCGGTTTGTGCGGCTTTTTGCCGGATGCTTCTTCGGCTTTCAACTTAGCGGCCTTCTCAGCATCCTTCGCCGCCTTCTTTTCGAGTGTCAACTGCTTCATCCAGTTGAACGTCGCTAGAGCGCCTAGAAAGCCGGTGAAGTCAGCCTCAAACTCCTCGTGAGGCATGAACATCGTGTTGAACTTGCCGTCTTCCTTACCCATCTGAAGCAAGAGCCTCCCGTCATACTTCAGTTCGGGAAATTCCTCGCTCCGGGCATGTTGATACGCTGCAAGCTGTGCGCGGTATTCGTCATAAAGCGCCTTGCTAGATTTGAAGTCGCCCACGACAAACACGCGCTGCGTTCCAATGAACCAGCAGCTAGAGCACTCCGGGTCTCCGCAGCCGGTAAACCAGCCGTCCCAATCCATCGTTCCCGCGTAGTCATACATGCGGGAATAAACTTTGATTTCCGATGTCTTGGCGGTGAATTGATGCTTTTCCATCCAATCGAGCGCCGAGTTGATGCAGTTGACGGCCTTCTCGTTGTCAGGCAGCGCCGCCGTGAAGTGTTCGCCGCGAATTTGCGCGTGCAAACGGTCTTCTAGCCAACGATGCGCCATGTGTCCGATGTCTGTCGCTGTTTTGGAAATCTTGCGAAAGTTGAAGCGTGCTTCGTTGAACAGCGCTTCAAGCTGCTCTGCCGTGTAGGTTTCACCCGGCAGAATCTTCGTCCGCAGAAGGTTGCACGCCTCGTTCGCAGCCCACTGAGTCAACGGCCCGGATTTGTCAATCGTGGCCGTCACTGTGGTCGCGCCGGGGATAAGGATTCGGCCCTCTTTCGGGTCAACCCTGTAGTAGGCGTGCAACCTGTGGTCGTAATACAGAGTGACGGTGCCTTTGTAGAACGTCAGCACTTCGGCTTCGGAGTTGTCACCCTTCAGTAATTCGTCAAGGTCTAGAATTTCAGCCATGTCCATGTCCCCACTTCAGGGAGCGGTTAGTAATGCAGTCTGTGCAGCCGCAATTTTCGGGATGGCTGCAATTGGCTAGGTGCCTGTAGGCGAGGCGTGCGTGGCGCATCGCGTCTGAAAGACGCAGTTCGTCTTCGTCCAGCGCTTTCAAGAACGCTTCGCTATTTCCGCCGCTTTCCTCCATGCGGTTGATGTCCTTGCGTAATTGCTCCCGCAGGGTAGTCAGGTCACCGATGACAAGCGCTAGCTTTTCTAGGTTTGTCACGCGGCTGCCGCCATTTGCACGCAGTACGCGCTGCGTTGCAGGTGTTTGTGATGGCAGCCGTTGGAGAGGCAGTGATTGCGCCCGCAAAAGACGCAGAAGATGGTTTCTTCAACGTCATAGCCACAGTTGTCACAGAGGTTGACTTCTACGCCTTGTTCCACCATTTTCCTCTCTCCTTTGCGGATGTTGGTTGCAGCGGAATTTCCGCTAATCTCTCGAAAACCGCCGATACTTCCGGCTTGATAAGCTCGCGTGTGAACCTGTATTCGCCTTTCTTGTAAGTCACCGCAACGATTTCGTTTGGCCCGGCTTGACCAGAAGAAGCTAGGCGAGCTAGAGGCTGAACAATCTTTCTCTCGATGACACGGTTCAGTTCTCGTCCGCCATATTCTGCGTTGTAACCCTCGTCCAGCAGGGCTTTCTTGGCTTCCTTCGAGAATGTGACAAGGAACCCTTTGCCAGATTTCAAAATCCGTTCCTGAACTTTCGCTAGTTCTAGTTCAAGGATTTGCTCGATATCAGTCTTCGTCAGCGTGCGGAACACCACCATCTTGTCAATGCGATTCATAAACTCCGGCGAGAACTTGCGCTTCGCCGCAGCGATGGCGGTGCTTTCTACTTGTGAGTGGTGGGCGTCGTCCGCAGCGAATGACTGCGTGCCGAAGCCAAACTGTGAGCCTTGCAGTTTCGCAATGTCACCAGCGCCGACATTGGAAGTCATAAAGATGAAGGTGCGGGAGAAGTCCACGCGACGGTTATCACCCATCGTGAGAGTGGCCTTGTCCATGATTCCCAACATCAACTTCCAAAGCGCATCGCTTGCTTTTTCGATTTCATCAAACAGCAGCAGAGAAACCTTCAAAGAATCGGTGTGCCAGCGGTCAAGCAGGTCTTGAGCTAACGCGGGGTGAGTCTCGCGGTGCCCTAGATAACCGGGCGGTGAGCCAATGAGCTTGCAGATTTCGTGGCTGTGCTGGAATTCTGAGCAATCAATTTTGAGCACTGCGCCGGGGTCGCCGTAGAAAGATTCCGCAACTGCTTCCACGAGGCGCGTCTTGCCGGTGCCGGTCGGCCCTAGGAACATCAAAGTTCCCAGCGGTCGGTTTGGCTTGTTCATCCCTGCCAAGTAGGTCTCGTACATCTCAACCATGCGAGTAACGGCTTCGTCTTGGCCGATAACCCGCGCATGCAGGTCGGCTTCTAGCTTCAGGGCTGACTCGCTGCGAATGTTGGGATTAAGAATTTCCATGAGTCCGGGGTCTTTATCCTTTTGAAAAGAAATTGGGGGCGTGCTGTTACGCCAAAGTTCATCTCATGTAGAGAGGCGCTTCTTACTCGCCAGCGAATACGGTCAAGCCTTCCGCCACATCGGGACACCGATGCAGATATACGGTTGTAGCTGCGGCCTTGCGCGTGTTGGCTCCTCGTTCGCCTTATAGACCGTTCGCGGAACACTCATTAAAGATGGCTGCTTCTAAGCCCACTGCCCCCGTTTTTGCTGTTAGTGCTAGTGCTTCTTGGAGCGAGCCGCTGCACGCATAGCCTTCGCTTTGACGGTGCGCGTGCGCTTCGTCACGGCTGTTGCCCAGCGGCGAATGATGCGCGTGTAGTACCGGCTGAATTCCTGACAGCCGATGCTGAGCCTTCCTCTTTCCATGTAGCTGAAGTGACCTGTTTCCATGTAGCTGAAGTGACCGTACGTCTGAGGACGGATGCGGCTGTATACATACGTCACAGTCGCGTCTGCTCCGTTGGTGCGGAAGTTCTTGTTGTTGAGTAGCTTGCGAACGGCAGTACGAGTGATGTAGCGACGAGCAGAAGCGTCGTTTTTGCTGTACTGCATATCCGTGAGGCGGTTCTTGCTCAGAGCGAACTCGTCGCCGTTGGTGTTCTTGATTGTGGTTGACGATGCCATCGTCTTTGTTGTCTACCTCTTTTCTAGATTTGACTTTCGTTGGCCCCTAGTGCTTTTTGGTGCGAGCCGCTGCACGCATCACTTTTGTTTTGCGGCGTGTAACTGTCTCTTTCTTCACGGCCTTCTTCATGGCCCACTTGCAAATAATTTCAGTGGTTGCCGGAGTAAACTGCTTGCACCCGATGTGGAGCTTCCTTCGCCAGATGTAGCCACGGAACGTTGCTGCTCCGTTTGTGTGAACGGTGACTAGGATTACGGCTCCGTCTTGGCTTCTCGCTGGGCAAGCTCATTCAGCGAGCGATAGAGGATGAAGAAATGACTGGCGAAGCAGCGCAGCAGCTTGCCTCGCCAGTCGTGGCGTGATGTCGGTTGTCAACGAGCGGTCTTGCTGGCCGCCTGAGCAGCCGAAAAACATTTATTTGCGGCGTCCATCAACTGCTAGGACGTGCTCGAAAGCTGAGATGAATTCGGCATCCGGTCGCGCAATGCGCAAGCAGATGCGGAGAACCTGAGACTGGGAAGCAAAGTGGCCGCGAGCCGCTAGCGCCCGGCGTAGTCTGTCGAGACGCTGCAAGTCCTCATCGTGCAGCCAGCAGTTGATTGGCTTACCGCGCTTCGGCGTCTTGTCGGATGTCCGTTTCGCCTTCACTGAATTGCCTCCTGCACAGTCTGCGCAGACTGACTGTAACGGAGAATGCGGCCCACAGTTGCCGGATACCAGCGCGGCCCTTGCCGGGGCTTGCGCCCCTTGGCGCTTGCGGTCGAAGATTCGCCTGACTTCGGAGCGAGTGATGTACCGATGAAAGATGCCTCCTATGTCAGTCAAGCGATGCTTGCTGAGACGATACTTGGCTCCCCATTGGTCTTTGATTGTGATGAGTGACGAACGTGCCATTTTTCGTTGCCTTCCTTCTAAGCTGTGGTTTGCGTTTCTTGGCCCACTTGCTCCGCGATGATGGTGCTAGTAGTAGGCACTTCATCTTTCTGCTCGCGGTACTGCGCCCATCGCTGTTTCTGCGCTTCGCTGATTGCTCGATGGCCTTCTTCTGACATCTCATGTGCGGCTAGTGCGTCGTCAACTTCGTCTTCAAACGCCTCGGACAGGTGAAAACCAAGGTCGCTGCTGCGCTCGTCGCGCTCTAGCTGACTGCTCTCTCCGGCTGCCAATTCATACGCTTCATTTGGAGCGGCCAACTGATTCAACCGGGCAACGGCCCGTTCCATTTCGCGGTCGCCATCTAGGTATGAAATTTCGATGATGCCTTCTTTCGTCGCTTGGTCGAAGCGTCGTATGCGCGGAACGTCGCCAGCAGCTTCTAGGCACGGCACACATTCGGTCGCGCTTGGCATTGCTTGAAGTCGTTTTTCAGGGATTTGCTTTCCGCAGATTGTGCAGAGTTTATGGGGTGTGCTACCGGCGTTATTTCCACCGGCAGCACTCCCGGTTGAGTCGCCTCGTGAAGCTAACAAGTTACGTCTCGCTGATTTGGATTGAACACCAAGGCTGCCTGTGTGGTGGTTCCCACAGCCGTGTTCCCGGCAACCTACCCGAAACACAACCGTGCCCCCGCGTTCGTCCGAACTACTTATTCCCAACGCAGCAAAACGCTAGAAACACCGGGTTGGGACTAACTGATGAGGCAGTTAACCTATGCAGATGCAGGTGCGAATGGCTGGTGAATGTCATGCAGGCTTATCCTCAGTTTTCGGAGGAAGAAAATTTCGGCCCGCCTCTATCCCATAATGCAGAGGGTGTTACAGGAGTCTCTCACTGAGCGGTGTTCTCCATCATCATGCTCAGTAATGAGCTTACAGTGAAGACAATACAATTACCCGGCATCGCGTGTCAAGCAATTTTATTGCTTGTGTTCTGAGGAGGTTACGAGGGTTTTTGCTGGCGTTTGGCTTTTTTCTTGGATTGGTATTTCAGGAACTCGTACGGAGCGCCAGCGAGGAAACTAGGCACGTTAGAAGGAGTCTGCAAAGAGCCGGTGACTTGCACCCAACTCGCTTGCATGGAAATCTTGGTGCCTTTTACGTACATGCGGATTCCTTCGGCGCTGAATTCTGCGATGACCGGCGCATCTACGCCGTACACGCGAATCTCTCGCTTCAGGACTTGGTTCTCTTTGAACTTAGTCGCCATTTTCAACCTTTTCAAAAAACAGGCCAGAGAATTCTTGATGCCCTTCTTGTGTCATCACCACTACCCATTGCGGATGCCCAGTTGAAGCTAGGTGGTCATATTGATTTTCGTTGTGAACTTGGGAAACACAGTTTTGTGCGACACAAAACACCCCGTCTTAGATATTTCTCTCCAACTCACTTTCGAGCCGCTGAACCTGTGCGGTCACCGGGAGAAGGACTTCGTTCGCTAGAATGCTGAGCACCTTGCCGACAGCGCTTAATGGTGCTGTAAGAATTTGCAGCAGTGCTGCGCCCAGAATGGCAAGGATGCGCAGCCCGATTGAGACAGGCTTAATCATGTGAATTTTCCTCGGTTGTAAAAGTTGAGAATTACTGCGGCTGGTAGTCTTGGTACAGTGCTAAGTGGTCAGCACACAAGGCATTGCCGGAATAAATGGTGATGGAGTCCGGTGCTTTCTCAAAAGCTAGCTCCCAAGTATTCGCGTCAACATAGCCCATGCGCCGCTTGGCTTCACGTAGCGTTTTTTGTAGGCAGAATGCGCACTTCATCGGTCTCCTCGCATAAACACAATGAACAGGTCGGCTAACCCACACTGCGCCTTAGGATGCAAATAGGTTTCGGGAAAGCGCACGTAAGGGCGCTTGTTCATCGTGGCGGCTTTCGCCAGCATGATTATCATGCCGACGATATGCCGGTAACCCAGCCCTTCGCCCTTCAGCGTGGCCGGAGGTTGGATGTCGGGAAACACGCAATTCCACGCTTTTTGAAAGACCGGAATTGTCTTGAGCAGCGCCCATTCCGGCTCGCTCAGATTATCGGCAGTCGCTACGGTCTCCGTGGGAGTGATTTCTAGAACGTCTTCAGAGAGTGGCTTGAGGTTTACGTCGCCGGAATGACAGATGACGGTGATAGGTTTGGTTTCAACCTCGTGCTCGGTTTCGTTTGCCTTGATGCGCAGTGTGTTCGGCATTGGAGTTTCCTTTCAGAATCGTGACACCCCGGTGTTCTTCCAACATCACTTTTAGGTCTGCAACGGAATCATCGGGGTACATCTCCGGGCGAAACGGGTGCATGTACTCGGCTAGCGTGATGTCTTCGCCCATCATCCAACGGGTCACCGCTTTGTAGCCGTCAGAACAAATTTTGTAGTTGATTGGCGTAATGCTAGGGTCAATCAGCTTCATGCCGATGTCCCGCGCCTTCTCCCAGTCAAAGATTGATGCCCGCGTGATTGCGCTAGGCGGAATGAGGCCGTAGTGACAGCACGTTCCCATGTGGTTCACGGAATGCTGCCACAGGTCGCCGCCGAACCACCAGATGTGCTCGCGGAACCAGATGGTGCGCTCTTTCATCAGGTTCCCCTTGCCTTTGAGCTTCTTTTCGATGGCAGCTAGGGGTCGCTGAATTCTGGGGTTGTCCCAGTGCTGACCTCGGCTAACCTGCTCTAGAAAGTCTTCATCAGGAAGCAACAACTGCTGGTCGAGCAGGTCAGTGTCAATTTCCAAGACTCCTAGCTCAGTGCTGTTGTCGTCTTTCGTCGCACAGTGTGCGAAGTAACCGGCGTAGCAACTGGTTAGATACACGCAATTTGGGTTGCTTTCGACGGTGTGTTTCCAATTGCCATTCTTGTTGGTCAGCCCGGCTCGCGGTTTCAGCCCTTCTTTCAAAGCTAGGCGGGCCACTTCAGCGCTCGTGCCGTGGTAGAGCTTCATGGAGTGTGTAATTCTCCCTTCTGAGGCTCGCTAGCCTCTCGCTTTAGTGCTGCGCGTAACTGCCGTGTGAGATAGCGCACAGTGGAGGCGGGAACGCGGCCTTGGTGCATCCCGGCGGCTCCCAACATCTCAAACTCCCGAACAATGCGCTCAACTGAGCCGGTGGGCGCTGCTTCGACATATTCCTTCGCCGCTTGTTTTCGAGAATTCATTTTCTAGGAAACCTCCTTCCCCGGTCGGCAAATAATGACATCACCTACGATTACATCGTATTGGCGATGCAAGTACAGCTTGGTCGCTGTTTCATTGAACGGAAGACGCTTGCGCTTGCCGTCTTCGTTGACGAACATCACATCTCCGGGTTGGATGTCATCATCTCCACCTAGATGTGCGAATCTGCCGGGCTGAATCGCATACACGGCCTCGATGTACTCGCCCACGAACCCCTGCAATTCTTCTAGCGTGAACTCCATACCGTTCTTAGGAGTCACGCGCTGCACATCACCGTTTGTTTTGATGAGCACGGCCATTTGTGAAATCCTCCACGGAAGTATAGCGCCAGTTATGGAAAGGCGTGCGCCACATACTCTCTGGCAACTGCTGTAGACGTGTCATTTGCCCGTTCTCGTAAAATGGTTCAAACACCGTGATGTGGAAGTGGCCTTCATAGCAACGTACAGCGTAGATGAAGACAACTTCCTGCTCTAGCGGCGTAGAAGCATCCTCGATGAATGCTGTAAACATCGAAGACGAAGTTTTACCGTATTTTGCGACGTACCGTGTTGCCACAGCAGTCGTCTGCCTAGTGGGAGCCATGTTCTTTAGGCGCTCAGCCACACCTAATCTCGTAGCGGCGCTTGTCGGAAAGCCGTTATGTGAGCAGTATACCCGCGCCGTTGGGATGTCGTCATCCGCCTCATAAAATTCTATGTAGGCGTTTGTTGGGAAGCGCTCGCGGTTTGCCATATCGTTTCTCTCCGGCTTATATCCGGCTTATAGGAGTGTGCGAATGCCCAGCCTTAGAGCACACGTCTCTAGGGCTGAGGAACCGCACACGCGGTTCCGTCTAGCTTTACGCCTGTCCCGGCGTCGGGCGCTGGAGCTTCATAATCCGCTCCAACTCCTCGATGTCCTTTCGGTCGCCTTCGCTGAGATTCTCGCCTTCGCTCAGCGCTGGCATGGCTTCCTGCTCCATCTTCGCCGCGACCGCATCCACCTGCTGCTGAAGCTGCTCGTACGGGATACCCATGACTTCAGCAATGACTCTCAGCTTCTTCTCGCGTTCGGCCTTCCGGCGCGACTCCGGGTAAAACGTTGCCACCTGACCAACGTTGTAGCTGCCGATGAACTTGAACTCTTTGAAGCCCTTCGACATCTCCGCGAATTCAACGGCACACTCGGTCTCATCGTCCGGGCAAACCGTCACAAGCGCGACTTCTCCGTTGGACAGCGTTGCCAGATAGAGGTTGTGTTTGTGGTTGTCGTCCTGCTGCGAAGCGCCATTGCTCGCGCCGGGGTTGTTGTTCGGCTCTGACATAGAACTCTCTCCTAGATGTTTGTTTTTGGGATTTGTGGAACTGGCGGGAAATTGGCGGGCCTAGAAGCTCAGGGTGCGGACGCGAATCGTGCGCCAGCGGTTCATGCGGTGCGACCAAACGAGGTATTCACGGACTGCCTCATTCGAGATAGTGGGAATGACGGGCATGGTCATGCGGCTACGCATTCTTTGTCTCCCTTCTCTGGGTCTAGAATCGGATTGACGTTCTCGCGGGTCAGCACAATGGTGAAACTCGTGTCATCAGGAAACCGGGCTTGAATCTTGGTGCGAGCCTCGGCTTCGCTAGAGGCGCGTACGAAGTACATGGGTGTGCGCTCCTCGTGTGGGACTTCAGTGTTTGGACGGCCTTGCGTCCAACGGTTGTCGCGGGTGCAGCCATATTCGTTCAGCATCTAGAGCCTCCTAGTTAACGCTCCTCACCATCAGGATGGCGTTGATGACTTGCTCATCAGACATTTCAAGGTTGGACAGCATTGAGTGTCCGTCATACTCGTAGCGCCAGAACCCGTTATGGAATCGGCGCGTGACGGTCTCTTTTTGTGGAAACAGGCGGTGCAGTAGCGCTCTAAAGAAGTGCATCACGCTCTCCCATAGAGTCTGCGGTTGACGCCCGATGTAGGCTTTCCCGACACCACAGCCCACTGCGTTGGGTGCTGCTTCATCCAATGCAGCAGTGAGTGCAGGTCTGCATGCTGTGCAACCAGCGCTTCCATTTGGTTAGCGTCGAGGACGGCAATCTTGCTGCCGCTGCGTGCCTCGAACTGGTTATCTAGCCGTTCGCGTATTTCCAGCATAGCTCCTCCCACTTATGGATTTACTTGCCTGTCTACGGCTTTTAAGCAGTTGCTCCAATGCCTTGCGGTTTCAGTCCGTACTTGCGCATGATGCGCTCGATGAGGAACCACGTTGAACGCAAACCTAGCGAGCTAGAGCCGAACGCTTTCACCTGTGCAAGCTCTTTCCGATAGGATTCGTACATGGCTTCCAAGTCATAGCCTTCTGTGCGGGCGTACTCGATGGCTTCATCGTACAGACCAAACTGAATTGCTTTGTGAACACTCAGCAACACTTTGGCTGCATGCTTATGTCCGGGTGCAGGCGAGCCGTCTTCTTGCAAGTGCGCTTTGCGAATGTTGCGGACGAACGAGGTTGTGACTCTCATACTGCCGCTCCTTCAGAGATTGGGACGCCTTGCTCCGTGAGTTGCTTCAGTATCCACGCCTTTGCGCTTTCGGGTGTGTCCCACTGCGATTGTCCCCACATTGCCCCGGCTAGGTAAATGTCCCCTTGCTCGTGCTCCTCAATTTCCTCAACGGAGCCGTAGCCGGGCGTGAACGGCATCACTTCCTTGATGCCTTCCTGCACCGAGAACATCAGCCGACGCAGCATGGACGGGTGCGCCATACCGAAGATGACGCGGCCCAAGTCTAGAGGTTGGTCGGCATTCTTGACGCGGATGTGAGCTTCGTAGATGTAACGCTTCTTCTGTTTGTGAAACCCAGAAGTATCTACGATGTCGAGAATCACGGCGCGGCCAGCGGCCTCAAACAAATCCACCAGCGCTGCCACTGCTGCGCCGCGATTGATGAGCACTCCGCTAGACACGCCACCCGAAGCACTGACATTGAAAACGATGTGGATGAACTTCTTCCCGCCGGAGCCTTCTTCTTCGTGCGTCTCCGTATACATCCAGCACTCTGGTACACCTTGATTCACCAGAGCGATATCGTAATCGTTGCCAGTAACGTCAAACAGCACTTCAGGTTTTTCGATTACCTGACTCAGACGGTTGTAGAGAGAGGCAGTGAAGTTCTTAGCTTTGTCTAGACCTTCCTGCCAGCCTTCAGTTGCGAGCTTCACGGCTTCTTCAAATGTTTTGGTCTCCGCGAACTTTTCGGCTTCTCTGCCAGTAGCACGGCTCTGCGCCTGTTGATGGTAATAGTTGTCGTAATTGATGCGCTCTGTGCGGTTGATTGCGAAGTTGAGAAACTCGCCCCAGTGTTCAAACTTGATTTTGAGGCGGGTGTTTTCGTTTTCGTCTACGTTCTCTAACAGGTTGTATTCGGCTGCCACGTCACACCCCCCATTTATGGGAATTACATGCTGTCAACCAAATCCTTTGCTTCCTTGAGTCCCAGCGATGTCACTTCGCGGATGCGCTTGATTGCTTCTAGCTTGCGTCCGTGGTAGACCAGTTCTTTTGCTTCTGCATACACAAGCGGAGGCAGACTAGTTGCCGCATGTCCGGTGCGATGAATTGCACGCTTTGCAATTTCGTCTACTACCGCCTTTGACTCTGCGAGTCCCAGACCAGCAGTGTCGCGCACTTGCTTGATGCATTGAATTCGGACGCCAACCTGAGCGTTGGCTTCGTCATCACTCAGAGTGCCGTAGATGGTGTCATACAGCGAGCGCGGTATGCGCCAGCCCGCTACGGTCACCACTGCGGCGTGCTCATGCTGAAAGCCACCAATGAGCGCAGCGTTAATCTGCTCGCCTAATTCAGCTAGCTCGGAGCGACTCATGTTCGCAGCTACGTTGATGCCTTCCTGCTCACCAATGTGCAGGATGAATGACTCACCACTTTTCACAATGAGAGATTGCATAACGGTGTCTCCAACTATGGTGTCAAACCGTCCCATTCGCCTCTCTCACGCGCACTCCCGTCCTAGCTTGCTACACGGTTTCACGAGTGAAAAAGGCGAACGCGCCGGTTAGCGCGTTAGACCTGCACAGTGTGCAGTTCTAGAGTTCTAGGCGATTGCTGCTGTGGTCTGCTCGGCGGGCGTTTCTTCCACTGCGGGTTTCGGATTATCCCACAGTTCTGCGGCCAGTGCCTTCCAGCCGGGCACGGCATTCAAGCGCTGCATTGCGTCTTTCGCATCTTTCCCCTTGACGCAGACATACGTGCGGCCAGCACCAGTGTGCTGAGCGCTCACCCGGAAGAATGGAAGCGCGTTGCACGGTTCGCAGAAAAGCATCTGCTCGTTCACTTTCGCGGTTGCCGGAGCGTTGCCGCACAGAATGCACATTTCTTTTTCGAGCGCCATGTTACTTGCTCCCTTCTGTTTTGGAATTTGCAGCAGAGTCCAAGCCTTGCTCGCCCATTGCTTGAATGAACGTCAAAGCCGCGTAGAGAAAAAATCCGTTCCACGCGAGAAACAGCATGCCTGCGATGTCCGTACCCAGACGGAAAGCCGCTGGTACAGGATGGTTGGCGAAACACTTCTGTTTCTTTTCGAGGGAGGAAAACTGCGCGAGCATGGTGCAGATGAATAGGAACCATGCGAGAAACTTGAAAAGATTCAGAGCGCCCGCGTTGTGTCCGTGAATCCCTGCCCACGCAGCGAACCAGTAACCCCCGGTGCAGATTGCCCAGCCTAGTGCGCGATTGAATTGCTTCATAGCTCTCTAGTTGCTCCCTTCTCCGCTAGACGCAGCGGAAGACTTCTTCAGCAGTTGCAGCACAGCTTCGGCGGTATCCGCATCCACGCTGGACAATTTGATTTCCACGGAGTTGCCGCTTGTCACAAGGACATCGCAGTAGCAGGTAAAGCCATCACTGCGCGGATAGGCGCGTATCTCGCCGCGCCCCTTCTCCGGCGCTTGCACGCCTAGGATACGCGCTAGACGTTCGGCGGTGTGATGCTGCTGTATTTCGTGTTCTTCGTTGCGGGCGTGCCTTTCACGCGCTACCGCCAGCAGTTCCAAATAGCTGGGGAGAAAGCGCCGCGTGATTTCCTTTGCGATGGTTTCGCCGCCGCGCTCATGGGCAATCGTGATTTCCGGTCGAGTCGCGCCATATGGTAGATTGGAGTATCCGCCCGGATAATTCCCGCTGATGCTCACGCGAGTGCGGTCATTCCAGCAGAAGGTAATGTCAATCGAGGCATCACCTTTGAAAATGACACGCCCGGTAGAGTTTGGGTGCTGGCGCGGTGCTACTTGCCAGCCGTCACCTAGCGCTTTTGCGATTGCTGGCGCTAGCTTGTCCATTGTTACGCGCTTCCAGTCTTCCTGCTCCTGAGAGCGCATCGAATTCCATTGCATAGTGTCCATTGTGGCTAAGCCTCCCAATGATGGTTTGATGGTTTTCTAGAAAACTGTCCCGTTTTCCCCTCGCCTCTCCGGGCTGCTACCACGGCAGCATTCGGAGCGGGTGGTAGAGGGGAAGACGCGGCCTTTTTCTAGGTTGGAAAAATCCGGCCCTAGGTGAGCGCCTAGAGCCGGGCTTCGAGGAGCGCCGATTTTTACTCGGCAGTGAACCCTATTGCGCGGGGTTTCGGCAGCATGAGAACATCAACCCCGCGCTCCGCGAGTTCCATTGCTTCGCGTTTCGGGATTGGCTGCGAGCCGAAAATGTCCGGTGCGATGAATTGCACGCGATTGCCCAGCACTTCGGAAAACATGGCGATACCTTCCGGTGTCAACGAACGCGCAAACTGCGGCATAGAACACTCTCCTGTTATGGTTTTGTGTTTCTAGGGCTTGCTTGCTGGCGAATTGCGGGAGGAAAAAATAGGCCGGGCGATATTCTGCCCGGCCTTCGGTTTGGCGAGTATTACTCGCTAATTTTTACGCCTTGGGCCTTGAGTTGGTCAATGACCCAGCGCTGCGCCGCTTCCTCAGAAGCCCACTGCGGTTCCGAGTAGAGAGACCCGGCGATGTAGATGTCGCCCTGCATTGACTTGGGGACTTCCATTACACGCCCGTAGCTCGAGCTATGTTGCTTCATAAAAGCGTCGTATTCCTCGAAAAGCGAGAAGTGAAGACGGCGGAAGCTAGCGGGGTGAGCTAGCGCGAACATCAGACGGTCAATATCAAGAGGTTGGTCAGCCGTCTTGATTGTGGTCTGCCAGAGCCAATGCGCGTTAGCGCACGCTAGGATTACTTCGACGTGATGCCCCGCCAGTTCCAGCAGTTCCACGACAGCGCCGACCGCCGCGCCCTTGCGGGCCATCACGTTCGCAGAGACGCCGCCCGATGTGCAGTTATTGAATACGAGCCGGATGAACTTTCCCGGCCCATCTTCCAGTTTTTCCTCAGAGTAGTACCAGCATTCTGGTACACCCTGATTGACTAGGCCGATGTCGTAATCCTGCCCGGTCACATCAAACTGAATCTCAGCTTTCGCCATGATGCTGCCGATTTTCTCGCGCACCACAGCGGACAGCTTCGCGGCTGCGCTGCTACCTTCCGGCCATCCTTCGCGGGCCATGCGCAGCGCATCTTCCCAGCTAGCTTTTCCGTACCAGCCGCCGCTTTCGTTTTTGCGGCTTGATAGCTGGGTTGCGAAGCTGGATTGTGGACGATTAGCAGCGCGTTCCACCATTTCGCCCCAGCTATCAAACTTGATAACTTTCCAGCCGTCTGCCGTTTCGTGAATCTCGTTCTTCAGCTTGCGGCATTCTTCGATGGTGCTGCCGTATTTGCGTGCCATTTGATTGCCTCGCTTTTTCCAGTTACGGGGTTAGCGTTTCTTGCTGCCCAACTAGGCGGCTGCTGCTCTTTGAGCAGCCGACTAGCAGAGCAGCAAACGGGTTGCGCTACATTGCAACCCGTTTGCGTGTCTACTACTTAGGCGGCTTGCGTTTCAGCCGCTTCCGTCTTGGGCTGCGGCTTGGGTTTCTGCACGGTCTGCACCTTGGGCATCGGGTTGCCCGCGAGGATTTTCGCCTTTGTATCAGCGTCAATCCCTTTGAACAGAACCATGTCGGCCACTTTCGACGGCGTAAACTTGCCATCGCGCAGCAGCCGCGCACCTTGGATGCTGGAACGCGGGGAAGCTACAACCTTGAGATCGAGCCGCTTCACCGTTTCCCGCACAGTCTGCACCCAGTTAATCCAAGGTGCAGCATTGGGGTTTTCCGCCAGAGCCGCCGCCCGTTCCAATTCCGCATCGTACTCCCACTCGATGAAAACGAAACGTTCGCGGGCTGCGAAGTCTGCACGGTTCCGGCTGCTGTATTGGTCGGATGCACCCAGCATCGCGGTATTGCCTGCCGCGACACAGATTGCATCTTTGTGGCGCGGGAAGATGCCATGCGGGAAGCTGCACGAACCATTCGTCAGCGCGGTGTTGAGAGAGGTTTGAAAATTCCCATTCGCGTTATCGTACTCATCGAACAGGAAAACCCCGCCTTGTGTGTACCACTTGAAGAAATCAGTTTCGACGTACTCGCCCGCCGCGTTCCTGTAGCCCATTACCAGCGAGGGTTGAGACTGATTGTTGAGGGAGATGTGGTAAAATGGCATCTCACGGTTGAGTGCCTTGCTGAGGAGCTTTGCAAGCTGCGCACAGGCAAACGTTTTGCCGCCGCCTGCACTCCCCATCAAGTAGGGGTTGATTTCCGGGTGAGACTCGCGCAACCCGGCGCGTACGGTCTCAAAAAGTTCCTCAAGCTGGCGGTGTGTCAATTCCGCCAGTTCTTCTCGTTCGCCCGTTTCGCGGCTTTCCAAAACAATCGTTTTGGTGTGGTCGCGCAGCGCGGCTTTAACCGCGTCTTCAATGTCTCCCTTGACATTGGACAAATCCACTTTCGCGGAAATCATCCGTTCGATGTGAGGAGCAAGCGCTTGCGCCATTACCGCGAACGCATCGCCGCCGTTCTGCTGCTGGGTTGTCGGCTGCTGCTGGGATTCAGACAGAATGCCGCCGCCGCTGCTCTGCTGCTGCGCGGATTCAGTAGGAATCTGCTGCTGCCCGCTACTGCCGTTCGCATCGGGTGAGCCGTTCCAAACCCGCCCGCTGTGGTAGCTGGCATTCGGGTACTTGTCCGGCTGCCCGTAGCACTCAAAATGCCGCGAGCTTCCCTTGATTGACGGTGCCCACTTTGTTTTATGGACGCCAGCGAGAATGACTTTCCCGCAAACCTTGCATGCTGAGTTATACCGTGCCAAACCGTCTGCCATTGTCTTATTCTCCATTGTCAAAGTAAGTGGCTTACTTGTCTACCACTTCCGCGTGCTACACAAACCCGCGTTTGTGCGGCATGCGCAAGCGGTAAGAATGGGGTTGGCTGCACAGTATGCGAACCAACCCCACCCCAAAACTGTATGATTGCTGATAGGTCATTTATTCTCTGCTGTAGCTTCGCGGCTTTACGCAAACCCCGGAGCAGCACATTCCCCGGAACCATAGTCGCATGCAACGTTTATTGTTTCGGGTTGCTCATCTTCCCGCGTATACTTGCGACCGTTTCAAGCCTCAGCTACTATCTGCACGGTTTTCGGATGGCGTGCCGCCTTTTAAGGCAGGCAATCGGGCGATGGCGTTTTCTCTCGCCATGCCTTGCGCGAATCCATACTTCCCGCGTTTTAGCAGAACGTCCGGCGCTACCTGTTAGCGCCGCGCTCTAGGGCACACTCACTAAAGCGATTCTCAGCGGGTTGGACAACCCCGCGACTAGCAGCAGTAAAACTTTGCCCGCATCGTTCTCCCTGCCGTTTCGTTTGCCCGGCTTTACTGGCTGCTCCAAGGTGCCAACCCCTGAAGTCTCACGCCTATAGGGATACCGCGCCATTCTTGCGCCTAGGTTTGGGACTCGCACACCGCGATTAAGCGGCTGCTCTGCTGTTAGGCTTTTCCGTTTCGGCAGCCCATACCATCTGCCGTTTCCAACTAGTGCCATGCGCCATGTCGCATGCCAGCGGGGTTGAGAATGGTAGTTTGCGCGTTTCGCGCCAGCACCTAAAGACTCAAGGTGTCCATTCGCCGCACTAGAGATTGTTAAGTTACTGCCCGCGTCCCGGTAGGATGTCCGGCTATTGCCGTGTTGCCCTGCCGTCGTTTTCGTTCAATCGCTTGCGCGATGGTGGAAAGATACAGGTGAGCGACTTGCATTGCAAGCAAAAAGTTTGATGTGTATGAAAACAAAGAAAATATAGTTGTTTTTATGTATCAAGTAGTAAACAGAAATCCAAAACTGTGGAAAACTCCAACCCCTGCACAGTGTGCAGCCCACCCCAACCCCTGTCACATATAGGTTAGGTGCGCTGCTCTGGTAGGGTTGTAGGCTCTGGATTGACTGCTCTGCTGCTGGCCTAGCTTGCTGGGCTGCTCGCCATGCATCGGTCGGCTGCTGGGCTTTGCTCCGGCTCTGCTCTGCTCGCCACCCCTCACGCCAATAACTCAGCTACAGCATTGCCCATGCATGGCAAACGCTAGGCTAGAAGCTAGGCTAGAACCTAGCTAAACGCCTGATTCGGCTAGGCTTAGCTGGGTTTGTACGGGGTTGGAATGATGGTAGGGGACAAAGCTAGGGGTGGGTCTCGCGTCGGTTGCGTGGAAGTTTTCTGCCTAATTTGAAACGTGTCTACGAATTATGTGTAGACCACGTAACTAATTGCATTACAGGTATATATGTTGTGTTGTTCAAGCAAGGCATACACGTAATTGTGGTGGGAATACTGGGAGGAAGTATTGTCCTTACCGGCTATATCCCTAGGAACAGGGGTTTAGATACACTTAGAAGCAGTAATTGGGTGGGTAGGGGGATTTCTAGAAAATGCTAAAAGGCTTGTTTTTATATATTTTTGGGTGTTGGCGGGGGTTTGTCTACGAATTTGGGAGGGTCGCGTAAAGGCGGATGGTGGGGAGGTTACCGGGAGGGCTTCCGTTGCGTATTCAGGAAGAAAAACGTAGTTCCGGGGAAATGGGGTCTAGTAGACCAGCAGAAGGAGCAGACCGAATCCCAGCAGAGAGATGAAAACGAGGGTGAACACGACCAGAAAGGCCCACAAAGGGTCTATGGGAGAGGTTCTCTGCACAGTGGGCAGGTCTTTGGTATCTGCGTATGCGGTCGCGGCAGCCAGCCAGCTTAAGTCGTCCATTGCACACTACTCCTCAAGCGCGTTGATTTGGTCTTCGGTCAGTCGTTTTCTTAGCCGGAGCCAGCCGGAGAACGTGAGTAGAGGGTCATCAGGGGTCGGCTTGTGGGCCAGCCCGTAGGCGTCATACTCCGCGTAGAGCGCCTCAAGAGTCAATTTAGGCTTGCGATTCCACCCTGCTTCACATCTCCGTCATAACAGTATACTGCCTCATCCCGTTCGGCGGTTCTAGGATGCATTTGCACGTTCGGCAGATGAAAGTCACAAGGCCGTACTGGGTGTGCGAATGAACCTCTGTAGTGAAGTTCTTGCACTTGGGGCAAACAATGCCGACAATCATGTTCCCGTACACTCCTCGTGGTGGTCTTTCCAGCATTGCGAGCACAGCTTAGAAATGCAGGCGTAGCAGGTGCGATAGCCGCGTTTGTCGTATTCATCTCCGGTAGAGCACTCATCTGGCCTAATAAGTTCCTTTTTGCACACTCTGCACTCGAACCGGGCTTTCGTGTCGTCTTCGTACCAGAAATAGCTGTGCGGACATGAAGCGTAACAGCAGCGTATACGGCCATCCGGCTGCTTTTCTTGAACAACCTTCAGTTCGACAAAATCTTCCAACCCTCTAGGTTTCATTGGTAGTTGTTTTGTGCCCACATCGCAGACACGTCAGGTACTCGACGGTGCGCGTGTTGCCCTCCGCGTCCCACTCCCATTTAAGCTGATAGAGCATGTAGCCACGGTCACATTCAGGGCAACGACGGACAAGGTTATTCGGGGTCATAAAACATGACTTTTCTCCCGTCTCTCATCTCAAGGCCGATATAAAAAGGGGTTTTGAATTTACCTCTGCCAAAAGTACGGGTAGGATGGGGCACCAGCTTCACCGCCTTTGATTTACAAGGCACGCACACTTTGTGGTCAGCTACCCACGAGCCTTTCATGGCCTCTGTCTCCCTGAAACAAACGCGGCACAGAACCTTTAACCACAGGTTATTCCACTCCGGCGAACCCGCAATTCTAGACATTCAGACCTCTCTCCGGCTCATTGCGGTACGTAGCGCGTGACTTTCAGCTTTTTCCAATTGAATGTCTGCACGAGCAGATTGTCGTTAAACAGCTTGGTCTGCTTTAATCGTCTCATACCGTTTACAAAGCAATTGGAACACACCTGCCATGCATCGCAGGCAGAGCCGACCGATACGACGCTTGCCTTGTCGCAGAAAAAACAAAACAATTTGTACGAACTTCCTATTTTTTTGGTCGCCATATATGGAGCCGCTGAAGGGATTTGAACCCCTAACCTGTCGCTTACAAGGCGACTGCTCTACCGTTGAGCTACAGCGGCCTCTCTTTCCGGGGCATATAACCTTTTTTTTTCGTTCACAAATCCCATTCTCGCAGCGCGTGCCAGCGAGCTTGCACCGCGCACCGCGTACGTAGGAACTCCGCTAGGAAATAATCGGTGTACTCGTTTTCAAGCCCAAATTCCTTAGCTCGCTCTAGGCCCACCAAGAACACAGAGGCATCGTTGTCAATGTCCGACGGTGCCATCATCCGTTCTTCCTTTTCTGCATCGCAATTACGCCTAGGCAATCGGTGTCGTGATATTCCGGGTTCCATTCATCGCCGTGTGCATCCATTGGCCGGTCGCGTCGGCACCACAAACAAGAATCGTCGCCCTGCACGGTGTGAGAAAACGGGTTGATGCTAGAAAGAGCGAACCGCAAAGCATTGGCTTCGCTATTCCTCTGCTCCCCGGCGTCCAGACACGCCTTTATCGCTTTGAACGCTATCTCGGTTGTAGTAATCTCTACCGCTTCATCAGGGTCTCCGGTCAGCCACACAGCAGCGTCACGGCCCATGCGAAGAACCTGTTGCTCAAGAGATTCATCTTTCGGCTGATTAGCGATGTTCGTAGCAGCCCCAGAGAAGCGCCCACTGCCACATCCGAACTTGTCTACCATTTTGTTAGCTCGCGGGAAACCCCTCACGTCAGTACGGCGCTTCCACGCTGACAATAATTTCGTTAGTAGTCGGGTCTTCAATTACGGTCACCGACATTTTCTTACTTTCAGTCGTCAGAGGAGGCCGCTTGATGCGCAGCACAAGGTGCGATTGCTGCTTGTTCAATTCTCCTTTTTGCAGAACTACCTCTGCCAGAAGCTCTAGCAATGCCAAATACTGCATGCTCTGAAAATAGTCGCCGCAATCCTGCCAACCCATCGTTACCCCGCCACACTCACCATTACAAAATCACTATACAACAGGTTGGCTTGCATGTCAAGACAAAAATGTAGGGCTAGCACCGGCTAGCCCCTGTTTTTAGAGATTTTTCAGCGGGCTGACACGCTCCAACTCCTCCTGTTGGTATTTGGTGCTGATATGCAGATAACCCTTCAACACATCGAGAGATTTGTGGCCGGTCATGGATTGCAGCTTACCGATGTCGCCGCCGTTTTCTAGGTAGAGAGTGCAGCAAGCGTGACGCAGAGTGTGCGGGCTGAGAGTTTTGATGCCGAGACGACGGCGCACAGCCGCGAACGCATGGTCGAACATGAATACTGTGGCTGGTTCGCCGGACTGGTTGACGAAAACACGGTCACTCTTGGCGAAATGCTCTCGCCTACGTAGCCAGCCTTTCATAAGGCGCACCATGTCCTTTGTGATTCCCACAAGACGCATGTTCGTTTTTCCCTCCTCCGGCACGATGATGGTCTGTTCATCGAGCTTTAGGTGTTCCAACTTCAAATGACAAAGCTCTCCGACACGCATTCCGGTTTCAAGCATGAGAGAAAACGCAACATAATTGCGGTAACCGGAGCGCTTGTTCACGTTGAAAGCAGCTTTGAAAGCCTTCATGTCCTTGCGCTCAGGAATCACCTTCCGACTGGGGGTTTTAGGTATAGGCGGGAGCAGCTTGTACCACGGCTTCAGTCCATCCTCTTGGCAGTCTTCACTTTTTTCAACCCAGCGAAAAAGCGCCCGCACCGACCGAAGGATTTTGTAGCGCGTGGCGTCACTGATGTTCTTGTTGTCCTGAATCGAATCTAGGAAATCGAGCACGTCAGGACGCTTCATGGCTTCGTACGTGATGATTCCGCGCTCGCGCATGAACTCGAAGAACCACTTCAAGTCCCAGCGGTAGCTCTCAAGCGTGCGCGGGCGTGCGAACTTTCTTGCCCCTTCCCGGCCCCTCTCCCGCGACCTCAGAAACAGCCTTTCAAGCTCCTCGAAGCTCATTTTTTGCCTCCCGAATCAACTGACTTTGACCTTTTTTCTGCTAAATCATTGCATCTACAAGCATTATACTTGCACTACAAGTCATTCAATGCGGCAGGCTAACTGCTTGACCGTATTGAATAAACCCTTCGTATCCTACAAATTGCAATGTTTTTGCAGAGTATCACAAGCAATCGCGTTGCGTCAATCGCAAGCAATTGATTAAGAGTCAGTTGCTCTGCCAGTTGAGCTACGCGCCCACGTTATGGGGAAGCAAATCAGGAAGGCGGAAAAATTATAACATCCGCCTCCTGCAGGCGTCATTCGGCCCGCGTCGTC
>Ga0070741_10000966_pt1 | contig 94344 bp, 100 predicted proteins | sample Coa_R1_4_FD_66440 | JGI IMG/M metagenome (GOLD analysis project Ga0070741, IMG submission 66440) | Surface soil microbial communities from Centralia Pennsylvania, which are recovering from an underground coalmine fire - Coalmine... | ecosystem: Environmental > Terrestrial > Soil > Unclassified...
GGCGTCGACGACCTGAACGCGACGCTCGGCCGGCTCGCCGAGCAGGGCATCGATCCCGAGCGCCCGCCGTACCAGGTGCGCGAGGGCGGGTCGTTCATCGCGTTCGTCCGCGATCCGGACAGATAGTTGCCTCTACAAAGTAAAAAGCGACCAGAAATGCCGATTTGCAGGGATTTTATTGCTGACGATCCGCTGGTTGCATTCGCAGGTTCGGTCGACAAGGGGTCGGATTTGAGGTTCGGCCGACCCTCGCGGGGCCGCTCCGAGTAGCGTGCGAGCCGTGCCCCGCTTCCTGCACACGATGCTCCGGATCACCGACTTCGAGCGCAGCCGCGCGTTCTACGAGGCGCTTGGCTTCACGTTCGAACGCGAAATGGACATCGTCCGGGACGGTGAGCGCGAGGCGACCAACTACTTCTTCTCGATCGGCGACCAAGACGCCGTCCTCGAGCTGACGCTGAACCACGACGGCCGCACCTACGAGCTCGGCACCGCCTACGGGCACATCGCGATTGGCGTCGACGACCTGAACGCGACACTCGAGCAACTCAGCGCACAGGGGATCGAGCCGGAGCGACCGCCGTACCAGGTACGCGAAGGCGGCTCGTTCATCGCGTTCGTGCGCGACCCCGACTCCTACCGCGTCGAAATCATCGGCCGCAGCTAAGCGCCGATCGCGCTAGCCGCTCGTGTTGCCGGCGTCGTCGAACGCGACGACCGACCAGCTATGGCGTCCGGCGCCGAGACGGACGCTGAACGACAGAACCGTCGGCGCGACCGTCGCACGCAACCGACCGTCGATCGAGACCCGGTAGCCGACAAGCGCCCGGTTGTCGCTCGAAGCATCCCAACGGACGATGACCACGCTTCGCCGGCGCAGCCGGAACGTTGCCGGCGAGACCTGCCGTGGCGGGCTTGGCGCCGTCAGGTCGGCCTGGTCGATCCAGTTGAGCGCGGCCACGGCGTCGACCACGCCTCCGCTTGCGACCTTCCCGGTCAGCGAAGCGAGCGGATAGGCGGACGCGGTGATCGCCTTCACAACCTGGGCCGGCGTTGCCTGCGGCCGCTCGGCACGTACCAGCGCGACCACTCCGGCGGTGAGCGGCGACGAGAGCGACGTCCCGCTCTCGGGCCACGTGCTGCCGTCGGCAGCGGGGAGTTCCATCTCATCGCCAGGGGCAGCGACCTGCACGAGCGGGCTGCCCCAGTTCGAAAACCAGGAGAGGGCGCCTTGCTGGGTGATGGAGGCGGCGGCGAGCGTGCCGGGGTCGCCGAAGGTCGGGCAGTGCTGCACGGGTGCCGTGATCTCTGACTGCTCGTTGCCGGCTGCTGCGACGACGACGATGTTGTGCGCCTCGGCGTCCCGGATCGCCCGACCCCAACTCGCGGAGCAGTCGCTCTGGCTGCCCAGAGACAGATTGATGACGGTCGCCCCGTGCTTGACCGCATAGGTGAACGCGCGCAACACGGCAGCGCCGTCTGCCTCGGTTGGGTCGCTGTCTGAGCTAACGCGAAGCAGCATCAGCTGCGCTTGCGGTGCCACCGAACTGATCAGGCCCGCGACGACCGTTCCATGGCCGTACCTCGCCGGCCGCTGCGGGTGTGTCGTCGGCGCTTGGGCGGGCGGCGTGGGCGGCGCGGGGTCGGCGATGTCGCCGTTCATTGCAACGAGGTTGGCGCCGTGCAGATCATCGAACGCCGGCGCCGGGTTGGTCCACAGGTGGCCGGACAGTTCGGGGCTCGACGTGTTGAAGCCGGTGTCGACCACGGCGACGATGACGCCGGCGCCCTGGTTGTGCGTCCAGGCGTCGATCGCGTCGACGCCGTAGCTCGGACGCTCGACGGGGAAGCCGTCGTCGGTCTGCTCGTCCCAGTAGGAGGTGCCGGGACCGTAGAGCCAGAAGGGGTCATTCGGCGACAACGGCTCGTCAGCGTGCGCCGCGATCGACTCGACGTGAACGTACGGCCGGGGCGATGTCGAGGTGCATGCACCGGTGGCTGCGAGCGCGGCGAGCGTGCAGGCGGCGAGAACGGCGGGGAGGCGGAAGCGGTGCTGCACACACCGATCGTCCGGGGGCGCACGGTCGCTCTCGCCGGACCTCCGTCTTCTTATGCGTGCGCGGCGCGCCGGCGGCTCGCGCGGATCTTCTGCTCGACGAGCGCGACCTCCTGCGGCCGGCGCCAATACGCCCGGTTTTTCACCTTGACCCAGGCGCCGCGCCGCTCACCCGGCTGGTAGCGGCTCGACCGCGTCTTCGCGACGATCCCTTCCAGCCCACGGTCGCAGACCGCGCTGAACAGCGCGGCCCCATCCTCGAAGACCTCGTTGACCGACACGTGCGGGTTCGCGATGTCGAGCTGCTCGAGCAGTGCTCGCCGTTCCCGCCAGGGCTTGTCGGTGAGGGTCTCGCCGTCGAGGTACAGGAGGTCGAAGCAAATGAAGGCGAGCTGCACGTGTCGATCGCCGTGGAGAAGGCGATCGCAGACAAGCGGGAAGTGCGGCACGTCGTCCTGAAACGCGACGAGCTCGCCGTCGAGGACGACCGGCAGGCCGGGCAGCTCGAGCTCGGGGACGAGCTCGGTCATGTCCCAGCCGCGCCGCGAGCGGACGGCGAAGTGCTGGCCGCCGCGCAGGAGGCCACGAAATCCGTCCAGCTTGAGCTCGTACGACCAGTCGCTCCCTGCCAGCGGGAGTGTTCCGTGGCGGGCGAGCATCGGTTCAGAAGGAAGGGGCGGCCGCATCGCGCGCCGGCCACGCTACCCAACCCCGGCCGGCACGGAGGATGCTGTCGCGCGAGCCGGCGCCATGCCGCGCTGGGACGGTCGGAAGGCGTCCTAGCGTCGCGGCGTGGCTTCCGCGAACGCTGTCCGCACCCGTGATCTCGGCCGCCTGATCGAGCTGGCGCTCCGGCTCAACCCGGACGAGCTTTCGATCGCCGAGATCAGCCGGCGAAGCGGGCTCACCGAGCGCAAGATCTCCGGCATCGTCCGCCAGCCGCCGGAGTACGAGACGACAAGCCTTGCGACCTGTGATCGCATCCTCGTCGCACTCGATCGGGTCGAGTGGCTGATGAACGGAACGCTCGAGCTGATCGAGGATGGGCGCGGCCGGGCAAACAGGCTGCGCGCCGCACAGCTCAAGGCCGCCGCCTAACCGGACTCGTCGCCAAACAGCTGCTCGATCACGTCGACGGGCGCTGCTGCCGATTCGACCTCAGCGACGATCTGCTCCTGGATCGTCGGCGGAAGGGCCGTCCACGCCTCGAGAAGCCGTGCTTGCAACGCAGCGACCCTGTCTTCTTCGCGCCGGCGAGCCGCGTGATGTCGCTCTCCCCGCTCGAGCAGCGCCTCCCACCGCGCACGCTGCTCGTCGGTGAACGGCTGCGGGTCGTAGTTCTCGTCGTCCCCGCCGTCATCGTTGTCGTCGAGCCAGCTCACCGGGTCGGCGTAGTTGACGAGATCCTCCTCAGACGGGCCGAACCTCACGGTGATGTGTTGCAGCAGGTCGTAAAGGATCGGCTCGAGCGGCTCGTCGAGGCCGCCCTCGTTTACCAGGTACAGCTCGGCGCGCAGCCGCAGATCTTCACAACGCTCGCAGTCGTCATCGAACGCGGCGGCGAGCAGATCGGTGAGCGTGCGCTCGACAACGTCGTCGCCGGCGGGATGCACGTAGAGCGCAAGCAAGTTCGGATGGAACATGAACACGCAGGCGAGTTGCTCGAGCTCGAGCGCCGACAGCTTCACCGGTGTTCCCCAGGCGAGAGCGTCCGCGTGAGCGGCCGCGATGCAGCCGCGGGTCAGAAGCGAAGCGATCGCGTCCGGGTGGGTCTCGCCGCCGAGCTCGGCCGGGAACTGCTCGACGCGGATCGCGAGCAACTCGGCGAGCCGGCGGCCGATGTAGTCGGTCATCTGCATCGTCAGACCTCGACCGCAAGCGCGTTCAACTGAGGAAGCGCCTTCAGGGTCAGCCGGTAGATGCGCTTGCGCTGCCCTCGGCCGGTTCGCTCCTCGCGGCGGTACGTCGCATGTCCCTCAGCCACCAGATGTGCGAGGACGACGGCCGTGTGCCCGTCCGACAGCGACGTCTCAAACGCAATCTCTCGACGCGTCAGCTCGCCGCCGCGATGCAGGAGCTGGATCACATGCGTACGCACCCCGTCGGACACCTGCTTGTCAGAGTGGCGCCGTGAGCGCGTGAGCCGCTCGTGGGGCCGCACATACGAGGGTCGGAAGCGGCGGGCGCGACGGCCGGCACCATCACGTACATCCCACGTCCACAAGAGTTCGCCATTCAGGGCAAGCCGCGCGACGATGCGAGCGACCTGGGGCTTCGAAACCGCGAAGCGGTACGCGATCTCAGCGATCGTCAGCTCCTGGTCTTCGAGGACGGCGAAGAGCTCGTCGATGTCGAGTGTGCGGCGAGGCTTCCTTGTTCTGCTGGGGGTGGCTGTCATCACGCTCCTTCGATCGCGGGGTTCCGCATTGAAGATCGCGCGTGATCGCCGGTTTGACCGGACCCCCTAAGACCATGTGGCAAAGACACGGCCATCAGACGCGGGCTCTAGCGTGTCGCTAGCGGATGGCAGACGGATTCAGCGCCTGGAGTTGGCTTCCAGCTCATCGCTCGCTCGCTCGCGACGAGCCGGCGCTCGTTGGGCTGCTCTCGTTCGTGTTGCATGAGCACCCGCCGGCGGCTGCCGCTCTCTTTCTTGCCTACCTGACCGATGCGAAATGGCCGGACCGGGCGCGCGACAGATTCGTCGACAAGCATCCGGCCGCCGAGGAGATCGTCGCGGCGCTCGAGGCAATCCGAGGTGGTGCCAGAACCAGCGGCTCGACCGACGACCCGTACGACCTGATGGTCGCGACGGAGATCCCGATGTCGCCCTACGACGACGAGCAGCGGACGTACGCACCGGAGCTCGGCCGCGCTGATCTTGCGATCGCCGTCGAGGTACACCGCTATCCGCTACTGCGGGCGCAGCTGATCGTCGAGGCGAAGGCCGAAGGAGAGAAGCTGACGCCGCTCGAACGCCGCCGCCGTACGATCCCGCTTGACCCGCGGCTCGAGCCCTTCCGGGAGACGTTCCAGCCTGCGAGCTACGCGGGTGTGTGGAAGACGCAGGATCAAGAGATGGAAGCCGGGCTGCGGATCATGGGGACGCTCGGAACCAGCACCTACCCGGACGAGTGGCACCGGCAGCTCGTCGAGCGGTATCCCGGCTCGACCGATCCGGCGCTGATGGTGGGCCTCGGCCCGAACCTCAGCTGGGACAGTGCACTCACGATCGTCGAGGGCACCGACCCGCCGGCACCTGAGACGCTCCGCGCACTTCGTCGCGCAGTTGATCCGTTGCGCGCGAACTAGGGTACGAGCGCGAGCGTCGGCCGGTTGATCCGCTCGACGTCCTCCGGGGTCAGCTCGCCGCGGCGCAGCAGCTCGAAGATCGCGGCCGCCTGCGTCTTTGTCCCCGTCCGGTGCAGGATCTCTGCGATCTGGCTCTTCACGGTCTCAGGGGACACGCCGAGCTTCGCCGCGATCGAGCTGCGGCTGTGGCCGCCGGCGATCAGGCCGGCGTAGCGCCACTGCGTGCCCGACAGGACGGGCGTGCTTTCGATGCGGTCCGCGAGAAGCGGTTGCGTGTTCATGGTGGTGATGCTCCGTTGTCGGGGGTGTTCGGTTGAGAACGCGGGGTTGTGTTCTCACCTCCACATCTACGCGCCGATCACGACCTTCGCTTGGATCTCCGAAAACTCGTTCGGGGCCGGTGAGAGCAAGTTGCAGGCGGCATGTTGGCGGTGCGCCCTCACGGTGGCGGCGGGTTGCCAGCAGCACGATGGCGGGCTGCCCTCACCGCGAACGCGCGTCGCCCGGCGGATCCGTTGTGGCATCCGCCGGGCGTAGAGAGGACTGATCGGTCGCGGCCTAGCGGCCGCGTTCGATCGTCAGGTACAGCGTGTTGTGCGGCAGGTTCTGCTCGGCCGGCACGACATGCACCTTCACGTGGCGGAGCAGCACCTTCGGCCGCTTGCCGCCGGCCGCGTGGATCAGCTGGTTCAGCCGCGTCCATGCGAGGCTGCCCGCCGCCCGGCGCACCTTCAGCGAGGTCGAGTGCACGTACACGTCGGCGGTGATGCTCGCTGCCGACGCGCCCCGCAGCAGCTTCACGACGCTCGGGTCGCCGACGAGGGCGGCCGAGAGCGCGACGAAGTGATGTTCGCGGCTCGGAACCTGCGCCAGCGTGAACGTGTAGCTCGTCTCACCGACCCGGTTGCCGGCGCTGATGACGACCTGAAGCCGGATCGGGCCGTGCGCGGTCGCGTGCGAGGCGATGTCCTCGAACGCGAGCTTGGAGCTGGTCGCGATCTGCGTGTAGGTCTGGCCGCCATCGTTGGAGATCGACCAGAGGAAGCAGCGTGGCGCCGCCCCGTTGATCCGGCTCGCTTCCGCAGAGACGATCTGCTCGGCCGGCGATCCGTCCTTGCCGACCATCTGAAGCGAGCTGTCGATCCGGAAGATCGAGGGCTGCCAGATCACCGGCCGCGACAGCGAGAAGCTCGCGACACTCGAAGTTGCGAGGGTCTCCCCAGCGGCATTTCGAGCTTCCGCTTTGACCTGGTACTGGCCGTCCGGCATGCACTCCGTCGCGATCGTCAGCGGCTGACCCGGTGTGCCGTGGCCGTCAACGACCCACTTGCCAGCGGCCGGATCCCAGATCAGTGCGACGAGATCGGTTGCGCCGTCGAGGTTGACGAGGCTGACGCCGAGCGAGACCGTGCCGTCGCCGACAGTCGGCTGGCCGACGTTGATCGCCGGCGCAGGCGCCGGAGCGGGGGCAGGCGCCGGAGCGGGGGCAGGCGCCGGAGCAGGCGGGGGCGGGGGAGGGGGCGGTGCGGCGACCGGGGCGAAGCTGATCGTCGCGGTGTTCGCGCACGGCGTGCCGTTGATCGTGCAGCTCAGCGTGCCGGTGCCCGGCGTGTTCGACGTCGTGTAGACCCAGTAGAGGCCCTGGCCGCGGTTGATCTTCGTCGGCGTGCCGATCGTCGAGCTGAAGACGACGTTCGCGGTGCCGGCGTCGCTTGTCCCCGGCTGCTTGTCCGGGTCGGTCAGCTGGAACGCGACCGCGTCGATGCTCGTGCCGTCAGCCGGCGCGTTGGTTGCGTCGACGTAGTTGGCGGTCGTGCAGACGGTCTGGAGGTCGTAGGTGCCGGGGCAGGTCGCCGGCGAGCCCATGTGCCCGAACGTGCTCGTCAGTGTCGAGCTCGCCGAGGCGACCACGCTGACGGAGATCGACGGCGAGGTCGAGAGGCCGTTGATCGTGGGTGTGATGAAGCCGGAGACCTTGTAGGCGGGCGGCGTGTAGACCCAGGTGTAGTTGCCGTTTCCGTGGTCGACCGGCGCCGAGACGCCGCCTTTGCCGGCGGGAACTGCCAGCGAGACGGTGTCGCCGCCGGTGGTCTCGAAGTTGTTGTTGGCGTCGGCGGCGTTGCAGCTGATCGACGAGGTCTGCGCGTCGGTCGGCGAGACCGGGTTCATCGAGCAGAAGAGCTTGGTCGCAGGACCAGGCACGAACTGCACGTTCTGCGGGACCGACGACGGCCCGGCAGGGATGTAGGCCGACACCGAGCTGGTGTAGGCGCCGAGGGAGTGGACGGTGTCGGTGTAGCAGCCCGTCCCGTCGTTGACGGGAGCGTCGAAGATCGCCGACGGCTTGAACGAAAGCGGGTTCGGCGAGGCGGAGAAGGTGAGGTTCGCGTCGACGACCGGGTTGCTGGAAGCGTCGTAGGCGCACACCTTGAGCGTTGCGGTGCTGGTCCCGTCTGCGACGACCGAGGTCGACGAGAGCGAGACGAAGGTGATGTTGGCGACGGTCGAGTTGTCTGCCTGCGCGACGCTCGCACCGGCGAAAGCCGCCAGCGCAGCGACCGCGAGCGCAGCACCCGCCCGTGCAAGGGTTGAGGTGATCGTTTTTTTCGTGTTCATGCCCTCGACGATCGGGGCGCGCATGCACCTTCACGGCGACTCTCGCGAGCTCGCGGGCGGGGTCAGTTCGCCAGGATCGTGAGCGCGCGCAGCGGGAACGGCTCTCGGCCGGGGAACTCGCTGCGGCAGAAGAACTCCCGCCACAGCAGCTGCTTGAGCGAGAAGAGCTCGAGCGGCAGGTCGACGAGCTCACGGCAGAGCCGAAACGCGCTCTCCTCGTCGATCGCCGGCTCGCCGGTGAACGGCTCGGCGAGCGAGTGGAAGTACGGCTCGTGGAACGGATGCTCCGGGTCGGCGCGATACAGGCGGCCCTGGCCGATCCGGGCGGCGGCGCCGGCGTCGCCGCCGCGTTCGACGCACTCAAACCAGCCGACGACCGTCTGGTGCAGCTGCTCGAGCGGGCGGCCGGCGAGCTCGCGTTCGAGCGTGCGCGCACCGGCGAACTCGACCTGCTCGAGACTGAGCGCCGCTGGCAGGAGGGCGTGTTCGATCAGGCCGGTGCGGATGCCGCGTTCGTAGAGCCGGATTCGCCGGCCAGGGGAGAGGCCGAGGAAGCCGCGCAGAAACGACTGGTCGAACTCGGCGCGCTCGAGCGCATCGACGATCCGTGCTGTGCGCGGGGCGAGGATGTCGCAGACCGGGGAGCCGCGGTCGTAGCGGAGCGGAAAGTGCACCAGCGGCCGCCCGGAGCGTGCGTCAACAACGAGCGTGTCGGCGCGCTCCGGCCAGGTCTTCACATCGACCGGAACGAGATGGGTGCGTGCGAGCGGCCGGCGTGTCGGCAACGCGAACGGCAGGTCGGCGGGAAGTCCCATGCCGCTTCGACGGTACGAACCGACACGGGCGGATCCAGCACAAAGCTGGGCGCCCGACTCGTACGCCTACGGTGCTCGGGCGCCCAGTGTGGGTCGGTCGGACGATGTGATCACACGCCACGACCTGTAAGCGCGACCGCAACGGGAGAAGCGGCCGCTATATGACGATCAGGAGATCGCACGCTCGACGGTAGGCCCGCGCACGCACTTCGACCGTGATCGCCGACACGAACGAGAACGGCCGACCCGAGGGCCGGCCGCTCCTATGCCTCCGCTGGATGAACACGGGCGCGCGAGTCGTGTTCCTCTTCGCGCGCTCTGATGTCGGTGTTGCAACCGACCCCACGGTTGGGCATCTGATCTCGCGACCGTACGCACCCGCACGCTGTTCGAGCCGATCTTCGCCTGCGCACACGAAGCGACCGGGAGCGAGCGGACAGTCGGCTCGTGGCAGACGCCGCCCGCGCGACACAGCAGACACCGGCCGTTGCGCCGACGCGTCGCACCGATCGCTCGCGGCCGCCGCACGACCCGTTCGCGCGCGAGCTCACCGTCGAGCTCGTCGGCGCAGGCCCGAAGTTCCGCTCCGACGACGGCAGCTACACGATCTGGCACGCCCAGCCGAAAACCGGTGCACCGGTCGCCGTCGCCGGCGACCTATCCGCGTTCACCGCCGGCGACCGGGTCGTCTGCCGCGGCCGCTGGAAGCGGCATCCGCGCTGGGGCTGGACATACCAGTGCTTCGAAGTGCGGCCTGCGGTCGCGCACTCCGGCGCCGGCCTGACCGCCTGGCTTGCCGCCCGCCTTCCTGGTGTCGGGCCGACGTTCGCAGATGCGATCGCGTCCTGGTTCGGCGACCAGCTGTTCACGGTGCTCGACGCCGACCCGAACCGGCTCGCCGAGGTGCGCACCGAGCAAGGGCGGCGGCTGCCGAAGACGGTTGTCGAACAGGCGGCCCGGTCCTGGCCTGCGCTTGCGGAGCTGCGCCGCGTCGAACAGCACTTGCTTGCAGCAGGTGCGACCGTGCATCTGATCGAGCAGCTCTACCGCGCCTACGGCCCGGCGGTGCCGGAGGTGCTCGAGCGCGACCCCTACCGTCTGACCGAACTGCGCGGGATCGGCTTCAAGAAGGCCGACCGGCTCGCCCGCGCGCTCGGCCGTCCGCTTGAGGATCCCGGCCGGATCGCCGCCGGGCTCGAGCACGTGCTCGAGCAGGCCCGCAGCGACGGCCACACGTTTCTCACCCGCACCCAGCTGATCGAGCAGGCCGGGACGGTGCTCGAGGTCGACGCGCCGGCGGAGGTTGCCGCAGCGATCGAGACACTGCACCGGGCCGGGCGGATCGTCGTCGAACAGGAGCAGGCGCTCCGCCAGCAGCGGATCTACACCCGCAAGCTCTATGAGACCGAATGCCGAGTTGCCCGCCGGATCCGCGGCCTGCTCGAGCCGGTCGCACCGTTGTATCCGGTGCCTGCACCGTGGACAGGCCCGGACGCGCCGACCGCGGCGCAGTGGCAGGCGGTGCACGCGCTCTCCAAGCATCGCCTGTCGGTGCTGACCGGCGGGCCGGGCACCGGCAAGTCGACGACGATCGCAGCGATCGTCGAGCTGCTCGATCGACACAAGCTGACCGCGGCGCTCGCCGCACCGACCGGCCGTGCGGCCCGCAGGATGAGCGCGCTCGCCGGCGGCCGGCCCGCGCACACCCTGCATCGGCTGCTCGGCTTCCAACCCGCCTCCGGCCGCTTCGAGCACGACGCGCGCGACCCGCTTGACGCGGATGTTGTGATCGTCGATGAGGCGTCGATGCTGTCGCTGCCGCTCGCCGACGCACTGCTCGACGCGGTCGGGCCGACGACACGGCTGCTGCTTGTCGGTGATGCCGACCAGCTGCCGCCGGTGGGGGAGGGAAGAGTGCTCCATGACCTCGTCGCATCCGGCGAGCTCGGCGAAGCGCACGTCCATCTCGCCGAGGTGCACCGGCAGGCAGCAAAGAGCCTGCTAGTCCGCGCCGCCCGCCGCGTCAACACCGGTGCCCTCCCGTACGCGTCGCTCGAGCAGGCCCAACAGGAGCTCGGCGTTGAGCTCGAGCAGGACTTCTACCTCGTCAACTGTTCCAGCCCGGAGCGTGTCCACGACGTCGTCTGCGAGCTCGTCTCACAGCGAGTCCCGCGCGTGTTCGGCTTCGATCCACGCACCGAGATCATGGTTCTCAGCCCGCAGAAGACGGGCGCTGCCGGGATCGAGGCGCTGAACCGGTCGCTCGAGTGGCGGCTGAACCCGCGCCCCGGCGCACCGATCACCGGCCAGCTGAAAGTCGGCACCAGGGTCGCGCAGACCGTCAACCACTTCGAGCTCGACCTGATGAACGGAACGCTCGCGACGATCAGCGGCTTCGACCGCGACAAGCAGGAGGCAGAGCTCGTCGTCGACGACGGCCGCCGGCTGACGGTGCCGACACCGGAGCTTGCGACGTTCGTTCCCGGCTGGTGCTCGTCGGTGCACCGGGCGCAAGGATCCGAGTGGCCGTGCGTCGTCGTCGCCTTGACCGGGATGCAGCCCCTCATCACCCGGTCGCTGCTCTACACGGCGCTGACACGGGCACAACGGCTCTGCGTCCTCGTCGCAGAACGCAAAGGCGTCGCGGTGGCGGTGAAGCGCGACGAGCAGGAGCGCCGGTCGAGTCTGCTTGCGCGCAGGATCGCCGAGCCGCAGCTTTCCGGCGAGCTCTTCTAGGCGGCGCTTCCGAACACGGCTTCGACGGCCGGCCACGGAGGAAGCGGCCGCCGGCAGCGGGCGGCAAGCTGCTCGTAGGTCGAGTGGCTGATGCCGCGGGAAAGCGCCTGCCGTGCCTGCTCGCGCGTGCAGGCAAGCTGCTCTTGGAGCTGGCTTCGGATCAGGTACTCGATCTCGCTGCGAAACCAGTGCGGGTAGACGATCGTGTCGGAGTCGTCGCCGATCGCGCGGCGGGCGTTGTCCCAGGTGAGAAACCGGTCGATGACGGTGTTCGGCTCCGGTGCATGCTTTCGCTCCTCCGGCTCGAGCGCCTCGAGAAACGCCAGCCAGCCGCCGGGGTCGATCGAGAACCCGGCCAGGTGTGCGCGGCGGACCCAGTCGAGCACTTCGGCGTCGCGCGGCGGCCGTCGCTGCTGCTTTCCGGTCGTGCGAAGGCCGGCGCGTGCGACGGCGTCCGGCCAGTCGTGGAGCCACTTGCGGATGACGCTCGAGGAGTAGAGGCGCCGCTGACGGCCGGTGATCCCGCAGACGATCGACGTGTGTGTCTTTCGGTAGGCGTCGTAGCGGCTGGTCGAGAGCTCGTCGGTGCCGAGGGCGGCCGCGACGTAGCGCAGGTCGTGCAGCAGCTCCGCGTCTGACGCGCGCACTGCCTGTGCCACCGGTTCGACGATGCCGGCGGCTGCGAGCGCCAACGGCCACTTGTCGAACATCCGGTAGACCGCGCTCATCGACGGGATCTGCTGCCCGCCCGTTCGACCACGCTTCTTGTTCTCTCGGATGCGGTGCTGGTTGTAGTCGGCGACGTTCGGACGGCGGCCGAGCTCGCGGTCGAGCAGCCGCAGTTGCTCGCACACCAACTCTCGCTGCGACGCGCTCTGCTTGACGGCCTCGGGGTGCGCAGTCATCACCACCGACGCTGCCCGCGCGCACCGTCATTCACGAGCCAGCTCGCACCGCCATGCCCGCCCAGCAGGAGCTCGAGCCCGTCCTAGCGTCGCTGCATGGACGACGCGATCGCACAGCTCCCCGTGTACGTGCCGGCGCCGGATGCACCGATCCGCTCGACGATCCTCGCCGGCTCCGGGATCGTCGGCACACTCGAGCACGACCGGCTTCTCTGCGACTACGAAGGAAACCGCTACCGCTCACCGCAGCTCGCCCGCTACGCCGACCGCGTCTTCCATGCGGCAGGGAGGCACCTCGAGCGCTACCCGACCGTCGCCCGCGTCTGGGTCTCACCCGAGCAGATGATCGAGGTCGGCTGGTTCGACCGGCGCACCGGCCGCGTCGAACTGCACGACACAGAGGCACGGCTGCTCGTTGCCGACTGGCTTTCGGTCGAGTCGATCGACCCGGCCGAGCTTCAGCACGGCATCTAGGCGACCTCGAACACAAGCTCGCCCTGCTCGGCGTCGACGAACACGGTGTCGCCGTCTTCGACCGCGCCGGAGCCGAGCCGCTCTTCGAGGCCTGCGAGCAGGATGCGCTCGATCGTCCGTTTCATGTCGCGCGCACCGGCGTCGCGGTTGTAGCCGCGCTCACACAGCAGCTCGAGCGCCCGGTCGGACAACTCGAGGTCGAGGTCGCGGCTCTGCTTGACCCGCTCGCGCACCGGCCGCAGCAGCGCCTCGAGGAGCTGCCGCTGGTCGTCGCGTGCAAGGTGGTTGTAGGCGACCGTCTCGTCGAAGCGGTTGAGCAGCTCCGGCCGGACACCGCCGCGTCGGAGCTCATTGCGGTCTTTGTTCGAGGTCGCGACGACGATCGCGTCGCGGAAGCTGATCGGCCGTCCTTGGCCGTCGCGGATCTCGCCTTCGTCGAGGATCTTGAACAGCAGGTTCTGCACGTCCGCGCAAGCGAGGTCGAACTCGTCGAAGAGCACAACCGAGGCCGGGTAGTTGCGGAGCTCGTCTAGCGGCTTTCGGTCGCCGTAGCCGATGTAGCCGGGGCTGGCACCGAGCAGCCTGTTCAGGCCGTCCTCGCCGCGGTATTCACCCATGTTGATCTCGACCAGCCGACGCCGATCACCGATCGCGACCTCCGCGAGCGCGCGGGCGGTCTCGGTCTTTCCGACCCCAGAAGGACCGGTTGCAAGCAGCGTCAGCCGCGGCCTGCGTGTGTCGGCGAGCCCGGCAGCGGCGGTGCGGAGCTTCCTGGCGATGACGGCGACGGCGTCGTCCTGGCCGACGACCTGACGGCGAAGCGCCTGCTCGAGCTCCGCGTCGGTGCGTCCGGCGACAAGCTCGACCGGGACACCGGCGAGCTCAGCGACCACCTGGTCGATCTGCTTCTTGCCCACGGCATAAAGGCCGGCAAAGCGCGCCTCGACCGCAGCCTTATCGAGCACCTCGATCGTTGCTGCGGGCTGTGCGATCCGCGAGAGCCGCTGTGAGGCAAGCGCGACCGCCCGCTCGAGCATCCCGTCTTCGAACCGGAGCGGTGTCCCGTCGCCGCTTGAGTAGTCGCGGCCGAACCTCGCGGCGACGCCGCGCGCGATCTCGAGCGTCTCCTCGTCGTTCGGCTCGTCGACGTGCACGCGCTCGAAGCGGCGAGCGAGGGCCTCGTCCTTTTCGATCTCGGCGTACTCGGCGTCAGTGGTGGCGCCGATCAGCGTGATCTCGCCGCGGGCGATCGCCGGCTTCAGCACGTCGGCGACGCCGCGCATCTGCATCACCACATGCAGCTCGTCGATGAACACGATCACGTCCGGGTTGTCGCCGGCGGCAAGCATCTCCCGGACAAGCCGGATCGTCGAGCCGTCCGCCTGGCCCGCCATCAGGATTGAGATGTCGACGGCGAGCAGCCGCTTGCCGCGCAGCTGCTCGGGAACATCGCCGTCGGCGATTGCCTGCGCGAGCTTCTCGACGATCGCCGTCTTGCCTGTCCCGGCGCGGCCGACCAGCACAGCCGCTTTCTTTCCGGCCCGGCAGAGCGCCTTGCACATCCGCTCGAGCTCAGCGTTCCGGCCGACCACAAGGCCCGGCTTGACCTCCTGGAGCAGCGTGCTCGCCGGCGTTGGTGCGCTTCCCGACGCGGCGGCGGGACGCGCACCGGCGGCAACCGTTTTCGCCGGTGCCGGTAGCAGCGCCAGTGCAGTCGGCCGCGCGCTCATCGTCGCGTGGGGGTGGCTAACGGTCAGCTGCTTGATCTTGGCCGGTGCGCTTGCCCGCTCGGATAGGAGCCCCCAGACAAGCAGCACCGCGATACCAACGGCGAGCACCCACCAGTGCGGGCCGAGCACGAACGGGAGCGCCGCGCCACATCCGGCGGCAAGGAATGCCGCAAGCCGCGGCGCGTCTGCGAAGACTGCCGCAGCGAACGCGCCGATCAGCATTGCGCCGAACGCGCCGCGCATCCAGTGCTCGACAGCGTGCGTGAACGCGTAGCCGTTCGCGCTTTTCAGGGCGACCCAGGCGAAGATCCACCACAACGACAGGAACCCGCCGAGCGGCGCAAGACGCGCTGCCGTGTCCGAGAGACGTTGCATCGCCACGCCTCCTAGTGGGTGCGACACATTCGCAGCACCGCGACCAGCGGGAGAGCGACGGTGAAGATCGCAATGACGATGTCTTCGACCGTCCCGATCAGGCCGCCTGTCAGGTGATGCCAGAGGTAGAGGACGCCTGCCCCAAGCAGCGCTGCCACGAAGACGGATCCTGCGGCCGCCGCTGCGTCCCGCTTGCCCGCCAAGCAGAGGACTGTCCCGAGTGAGCCGGCGATCAGCAGCGCCGGTTCGAGACTCATCTCGAAGATGTGGATGACCGTGTTCATGCCTTCGAGCTTCCGGCCGCGCACGGTCGTTCGGGCGTCGTTCCTGCTTGCCGATGGGGACCGATGGGAGCGGCGATCACGCCTGCGCGAGCGGCCCGCCGCGGCGTCTGAGCGTTCGCGGCTGGGTCAGCGGTTCAGCGGCGAGCAGGCGATCGTCGCCGCGACACCGGCGACAAGCAGACCGATGCCGAGCTCGAGCAGCGTCCAGAAGCTCGCCCGGACTGGCGCCGGTGCACCGAACGGAGCGACAAGCGCCAGCACGAGCGCGAACACGACCAAGCCGGCGCCGCCGCTTCCGACGAGCTTGCCGGCGACGCCGACGACGGGCGCGACACTGCCGCGGTTTTGCGGCCGGGTACGGGTGTGTTTCCGGGCTGCCATCGCCGCGACCCTACTGCCGTGCACGCTCACTTCGAGGAAGCGCGCCGGGGCGGGGGCGAGGTCTTCCAGAACGCGCTGTGCCGGTTGCAGACCTCACGCACCCTGTCGCGTGCGGCCGACAGCTTGATGTCCTGCTCGGTGTGGTGTGCGAGCTGGTAGCGCGCGCCGGCGCAGACCTGCGCGAACGACGGCGCCGGAAGCGGCTTTGTGTTCGGGTGCAGGTTGAGCCCGTGCACGATCTCGGCGAGCTTCGGCAGCTCCTGCCGTTCGGTCGCAGGCAGCGGATCACCGACCATCACCATGTAGACCTGCGCCTTCACCCGGAAGACCGCGACCAGCTGCATGTAAGCCAGCGTCCTGTTCACGTACAGATAGCCGGGCTGCCCCTGCACCGAGTACGGCCGCTTGTCGATCGCATACGGCATCCGGAAGTGGCTCACCCACGCGTGCACCGGCACCTTCAGCGTGGTGGCATCCAGACGGGCGGAGATCACCTGGACGAGCGTGCCACCGACCATGTAGCTGAGCGTCGTCTGCGCGTTCGGCGGATGCGAACCGGGAAGCTCGCGCGTGCTCGGGTCGGGAAACACGTGCTGGCCTTGGGGCAGGTTGAGCGCGAAGGAACGCTCGCCGACTGCGACACCGCTCTGCGGCAGCACCCGCACCACCGTTCGCACCCGTGTGCGAGTCGTCCCGGCGCCGTGGCCTGCGGCAAGCAGGAACAGTCCCGCGAACGTCAGCGCTGCGATCGCCAGCAGAAGCTCTGGGAGTGTCGGCCGGCGCCACCGCATCGCTAGCTTGACTCCGGGTTCGCAGGCGATGTCGAGCTGCCGCTCGAGCCGTTGGCGCCGTAGCAGGTCTGTGTGAACGAGCCGCCGAAGCCGGCTTCCCTCCATCCGAAACTGGGAATGTCGCCGCCCCAGACGTTGTTCGTGCAGTAGCTGAAACCGCTACTCGAGTCGCCGTCGCTGTCGCCGGTAGAGGAGGTCGCAGACAGGCACTGCCAGCCGACAATGGTCGCGTTCGACGAGCAGATCGAGGCTCCGTCCTGATAGTTCTGGATCGGCCAGCACGGTTGCCCGCTGCCATAGAGCGCCATGTCGTCGCCGTCGCTCGTGCAGGCGTTCGCGCCGGCGTTCTCGTACCGGTCGGTGTCCGGCTGCGCCCTGGTCGAGACGTTCGTGTAGCAGCTTGACCCGTCGTAGTCGCCGTCGCAGTCAGGCGGAGGCGAAGTCGTGAACGAGTTTTGCGCGCCGCAGACGCTGCCGGAGTACGGGTTGTTCGCGCACAGCTGGTAGGAGTAGGTCGTCGACCAGCTGAGACCCGTCATACCGGCAGACACACCGGTCGAGCCAGGGCCGTTCGCAGTTCCCGAGCCGCCGGAGGTGAACCACCAGGAAGCGGAGGCGGCGCCGGGGTCGTTGACGGTGCCGTACACGGTTGCCGACGTCGAGCCGTTCGAGTAGCTGACCCCGCCCGTCGAGACCGACGGGGCGTAGCCGGCGATCGCGGCCGACTGGTTCGAGTAGGCGGTCGTCGTGCCGCCCCAGTTTGAGGCGGAGACTGCGACCCGGATCGTCTGGCCGGTGTAGGCCTCACTGATCGTGTAGCTCGCGCCGGTGGCGCCGGGGATGTTCGAGCAGCCGGGGCTGCACGCCTGCCACTGGTAGGTGTAGCTGACCGCGGCGCCGTTGATGTTCCAGGAGCCGTTCGTCGACGAGAGTGTCTGGCCGGCGGTCGTCGTGCCGGATTCGGTCGGGATGACCGTGTTGGTCGGCGCGGCCGGGTAGACCGGCGTCGAAGCCGGCGAGGTGGCGCTCATCGCCCCGTAGGTGTTCGTCGCCGAGACGACGACCCGGAGCGTGGGGGAGGTCGCGGCGGAGCTGCCGACGTCCGGGTCGCCGGGCGTGTAGCTCTGCGAGGTCGCGCCGGGGATCGCGACGCAGTTGTTGCCGGCGTTGTCGCAGCGCTGCCACTGGTAGCCGTAGCCGATCGTCGGTGTGCCGGTCCAGGTGCCGTTCGAGGCGGAGACTGGGGTGCCCCAGCGGATCGAGCCGGCGCCGCCGGGAACCGACGGCAGGGCGGCGCCCCCTGCGTCGCGCGGCTTGTCGACGATCGGCCCGATCAGCGCCGAGCAGCTCGTCCCGGAGCCGGCGCTGTTCGAGGCGGAGACGCAGACGCGATCCCACATTCCGACGTCGGCGGTTGTCGGCGTGTAGCTCGATCCGGTCGCGCCGGGGATGTTCACGCACGAGCTCGCGCTCGAGCTCGAGCAGCGCTGCCACTGGTAGCCATACACGAGGGGATCAGTCGGCGAATCGGTGCCGCCGCCCGAGTTCGTGCCGCCGCCACCGGCGCCCGCACCCCAGTTGCCGGTCGTCGCAGTGAACGTGTCATCGACCGCATGCGGGACGCCGGGGTTCACGACGGAGACGTTGTGCGTGTCGGTTGTCTGCGGGCTGTTCGACGACCCGTCCGTCGGCGGCTGCGGCGGCAGCGTCTGCACAACCGATGTCGCCGCCGAGCTCGCGGTCTGCGTCATGTCCGACCACTTCGGGTTGGTCGCGGTCGCCTGGAAGCGGATCGTCGAGCCGATGTCGGAGTAGCTGAGCCTGTAGGTCGAGCTCGTCGCGCCGGCGATCGCGGCACAGCTCGCACCGCCGCTGTTGCAGCGCTGCCACTGGTGGGTCCAGTTGAACGGCAGCGTCCCCGTCCATGAGCCGTTGTTGCCCTGGAGCACGTCCTCGTCCTTGGCGGTTGCGGGCGGGGTCGAGCTGTCGCGCAGGTCGGTGATCGACGGCGCCACGGTGTTCGCCGGCGCGTTGGCGGCCCGGAACGGCTGCGAGACGATCGTCGTTGTCGCACCGGATTCGGTGTGGCCGGTGATCTCGACGTACAGGTAGGTGTCCATCACCGACGGTGTCGACGTGTAGCTGGAGCCGGTCGCGCCGGCGATCGCCGTGCAGACGGCCGGGTTGTTGCGCGGCAGGTTCGGAGCCGCGGGAGCAGGCTGCTGGGACAGCGTCGCTGTGCAGCTGTACCACTGGTAGTCGTAGGAGACGACCGGCCACTGCGGGTTCCAGATCCCGGTCGAGACGGTGAGCGTTCCGCCGCCTGCGTCGCCGGGGTTGCCGGAGACGGTCGGCGGGTTCGACGGGTAGCCGCTCGGGTCATACAGCAGCGCTGGCGGCTCGTCGAAGCTCGATGGCGGCTGCACGTTCGCCGGCACCACCCATTCGTTGCCCTCGGTCTCGTTCGTGCCTTTCGGGGCCGGGTTGCCAACCGGCGGGATACCCGGCGTCGCCGGCTTGCTGTTGTCGGTGCAGCCGTTGCCCGCCCCGTAGAAGACGCCCGCGTTCGGGCTGGTCGTGATGTCGCGGATCGTGAACACGTCGCCCGAACTGCTGCGGATGCAGAGCACGGCCTGTTGGTTTCCGTCCGACTGAACGCCGATCGTGTCCGGCGACGCGGGCCAGCCGCTTTTCAGCGGCAGCCCCTGCACGAAGTTGATGTTCGGCGCGGCCGCCTTCAGCTGCGCGACCAGTTGCGGGGTCGCCGGGAAGGTGTCTTGCTCGATCGAGATGCGCCGCAGCGCGTTGAAGACGACCGCGAGCTTCTGCCTGCTGTCGTTGTCTTCCTGTCGTGTCTGGTCGTGCAGGAAGTACGGCGCCGACAGCATCAGCAGCAGTGAGAGCACGATCATCCCGACCAGAAGCTCGACCAGCGAGAACGCGCGCTGACGGCGTGCAAGCAGCGGTGAAGAGGTTGTGCGCATCACTGCGATCGTCCGGCTGCGCACGCCGTCCCTGCGGCTCCCGCGCCACCGATTCACAGTCCGTTCACGCCATGTCGCGGCGCAGCCGCGTGCGCCGCCCTACCGTCGAAGAAGATGAGCTTCACCGTCTCCGACCGCGAGCTGTGCCTGTCTGTGCTCGGCATGTCGCCGCGCCTCTTGCGCATGCTGATCGAAGACGTCCGCGCAGACCGCGGCGGCCGCGCCGAGGTCGTGCGGGAGCTCTACCGTTGGAGCGAGGAGACCGCCGCCGGCGAGGTCGGCTGGACACTCGAGCGGGAGACGTACTGCCGCGAGTACCGCAGCCAGTGCGAATGGCAGCTCGCAACAGCGCTCGAACAGGGCGACGAAGCCGATCTGGAACGGGTCTACCGGCTCGCGACGTCGATCGACGAGCAGGCAAAGCGCTGGCCGCAGGCGGCACGCCGGGGCGAGGAGCAGCTCCACGACATGCAGTGGAAGGCGCTCGCCGGGCTCAACCGGCAGCGCGGCCTGGAGCTCGACCCGGTCGGCTACGACGACTGAGAACGGGCTGCGGTGGAGACGCTCACAGACCAGCAGTTGCTCGACACCGTGGTCGCGGTCGGCCCGCAGGCGGTGCTCGACCTGTTCGCCTCCGCAGACCAGTTCCGGATGCCGGGCGAGACGCTGCACCCGTCGTTTGTGGCACGGGTCTTCTCGCTGCGTGCCGGCCAGCTCGCCCGCAGCCGGCCGCTGCCGGTCGTCGACCCCGACGCCTACGAACGGCTCGCCGTGCAGCTGATCTTCGGCGTCGACAGGCATGGGTTCATGCGCCGTCTGCATGAGACGGCGCTTCGGCTGCGGCCGCGCGGCTCCGACAGCCATGAGGTGATCGCCGCCCGCATCGACACGCTGCGCGCGCTCCGCCGGGACGTGCTGCCCCCGGAGTTGGTCGAGCGGCTCGGCCCGCGAAACCGCGGCTGACCCGGCCGCCATGGGCGTCCGGGGCGGCGGATCGGCCGCCCTAGCGTCGCGGCATGGACGACCTGACCCAGAGCGAGCTGACACTCGACGAGGCGCTTCTCACCGTCGCCGCAACCCACACCGACGATGTCGAGGCGCCGGCACCGGTTGCCCCCGTCGACGAGGAGACAGAGCCGGACGAGCTCGACGACGCAGACGAGCCCGCACCCGCCGCCGTCTCCACCGGGACAGACCTCTCGGCCGAGGCGCAGCTGTTTCGCGCCATGCGCGGCCACCGGCTCCTCTCCCGTGAAGAGGAGCAGCGGCTCGCTGCCGACTACGCCCGCGGTGCCCGCCCGGACGCAACCCCCGCCGAACGGCAACGGGCACGCCAGGCGATGCACACCTTCGTCGAGCTGAACCAGCGGCTTGTCGTCTCGATCGCGCTGCCGTTCCAGGGGCGCGGCCTCGAACTCTCCGATCTCGTCCAGGAGGGTGTTCTCGGGCTGATGCACGCCGTCGAGAAGTTCGACCACACCCGCGGCTTCAAGTTCTCGACCTACGCGACCTGGTGGATCAAGCAGGCGATCGGGCGCTCGCTCGGAAACCACGGCAAGACCATCCGCATCCCGGTCCATCTCGGCCAGGTCGTTTACACCGCCCGCCAGCTCGAGCGGGAAGCACAGCAGGCAGGACAGCCGCTCACACGCGCCGAGCTGTGCGCGCTGCTGGACACATCCGACGAGGATCTCTCGCTCTTGGAGCGGTTCGAACGGGCGCAGCCGTCGCTCAACCTGCTGATCGGTGATGGCGACGGCACCGAGCTCGGCGATCTGCTGCCTGACACCGAGCAGACACCGGTCGCAGAGCAGGTCGAACAGCAGACGACGGTCGCGACCGTCGAGACGGCGCTCGCCGAGCTGAGCGAGCTCGAGCGGCAGGTGATCTGCCTGCGCTTCGGGGTGGGGGACACGCCGGCGTTGTCGCTCGAGGGCTGCGGTAAGCGGCTCGGCATCTCCCGGATTGCGGTGCGGAACCTCGAGAAGGACGCCTCGCGCAAGCTCGAACGGTCAGGGCTGCTCTCGCAGCTGCACGCCGCCCGCAGCTAGGCGGCGGCCGAGGCTTCCGGTGCTCCGGTCAGTTCGCGGCCTCTGGCCGCGATCATGTGGATCCGCTCGGTGAGGAAGTGGATCTGGATGTCCCAGAGGCAGCAGTCAAAGGCCGACCTGCATCTCCGCCGGGCGGCAGCAGCCTCTTTCTGTTCTTCCAAGGCACGGCCTGCGGCCTCCAGGAGCCAGTTGACGTCCTTGTCGCGGATGAGATTCAGGTCGGTCTCGTGCTGGGATTCAGCCTGCTGCTCGAACTCGTGAAGTTCGGCGGCATGACGCTTGAGGGTTGCCGGGACCGGGGCCGCTGCGCCATGACCGCCGACGACAAGCAAGAGCCGGCGTAGGAGACGCACCCGCCACCGCGGAACGCGCGGCCCCATCTCGCGACGCCAGTCGCGATTTGCCGCGGTGATGAAGCCGACGATGAACGCGAGGATGAACCCGCCGGCGATCCACCAGCCGCCGACATGGAGACTGTGGCTCACCGACCCCATCAGCGTGCCGAAGGACAGACCGCCGTACATCAGCCACAAGTCGTTGTTCGAGTCGAGCAGGCGTCCGAAGAAGTAGCCGACGATCGTGGCGAGGACGAGAAACAGGAGGACGTGCGTGCTCATGCCTCCACGTTCGATCCGCGCACGGTCGTTGTCGACGCCTCTCCGATGACGGCTAGGCGTCCGCTGCGGCGACGATCCGCACGCGCGCGAGCGAGCGAAGCCGGGAGAGCTTCACCAGCGCGAACGGTTCGCCCGCAGCAGTAAGCGCGAACTCGCCTTCGCCGCGGCCGACAAGCTCGACGAGCTGCGGGAGCTGCCAGGCGGCAGGCGGTGCGGCGAGCGGGATCAGGTGCGGAAACTCTGCGACGAGCTGCCGGTCGACAAGCAGCACGAGCTGGTTGCCGGACGGGATGAGCAGCGCGAGCGAGACGCCGTCCTCGGCGCCGCGGCCAAGCAGCGCATCGGCGAGCGCGGGCAGCCGGTCGGCGACTGTTGCTGCCGGTTCGAGCTGGAAGCGGACAAGCCGCGGCGTGCGCGCCATGTGCTCGACGCTACGCCGCTGCCCTGCCGGTTCGCGTGGTCGTCCCGGTTATGCGTGCGCGACGGCGGGGCGGCGCGGCGCGAGCGTCCACCCGTGTCCGGGCCGGCGGCGGGTCGGCGAGCTCTGCTTGACCTCGGCGGCTGCGAGCAGCTGTCCGAGGCGGTGCAACGCGACCGGCGAGCCGGCAGCAGGCGTGGTGTGTGAGGTCGTGTTCATGTCTTGAGCGTGGCCGATGAAGCGAGCCCTGCCGAGATCTCCGAATGGTTCACGCGGCTGCGTTCTCAGCTGCCGGCGTGGGTGGATGCGATCTCGCTGAACTCCTGTTCCCAGTCGAACTCCTGCATCGGCAGCCCGGTCCTCTTGCCCTCGGGCTTCAACCCGGTCAGCCGGTAGTAGCGGGTTGAGCCGTGTCTGCTGGTTGCGTAGATCGGCACTGCGCCCTGTTCCTGCGCCCATTCGTACAGCCGATCCCACTTCTGCTTGGAGAGGTTGCGGGTTGAGGTGTCCGCCTGGATCGCGTACCAGCGGCCGTGTCCTGCCATGACGATGTCGGCTGCGCCCCATGACGGGTCGTTGTCCCAGAGCGAGAACTTCAGCTCGAACCGGCGCGCGTGTGCGCGGAGCTCGCTCATCAACTGCTTCTCGAAGCTCTTGCCGATGTGCGTGTTCGAGGTGCCGTCGCGTTCCAGCGCTTCCTTGCGGGCTGCTTCCCACTCGGAGGGCAGACGCTTGCGGATCTCCGCGATCAGGTGGTCCGGGTAGCCATGGTGTCGCTGCCAGTCCCGCGAGGCGCCGTCATGGTTTCGCAGCTCGGCCAGGTAGTCGCGCAGTTGCGCGTTGCTGAGCGACGAGACAGTGCGCCGCCAGTCGCGCGGACGCGAGCGATCGGCAAGTCCGAGGTCTTGGGCCATGTGGTGCACGCTTGCGAGCGGATGGCCGCACTTCGCGACGAGCAGAGCGAGCGTGTTGCTGCGGGCGTGGAAGTCGTACTCGAGCTCGACGACTGCCTTCTGATCCTCAGTCCACCACTCGTAGCCGCGCCGCTTGTGAAGACCGAGCTCGACGAACCAGTCGCCCGCGGTCTCCGGCTTGAAGCCGAGGATCGCTGCGGCAGCGGCAAGATCGCCTCCCGCCTGCTCCCAGGCGGCATGGAGGACGCCGTCGTCTGCCGGCCGGACGGCGATCAGGTTCCGGTTCGCTCTGCCCAGGTGGTAGCTGACGACCTGGGGTGAGACGCCGAGCCGCTCGGCGGCAGCGAGGTTCGAGCCGAGCTCGGCGACTGCCGCGACGACCGCGTCGGTTGTCGTCTTCTGCGACCAGCTACGTGCGACCGGCGCCGGTCTGCGTCTTGCCGCCTTTGCGCCTGCGCGTCCCATCAGAGCGAGCCTCCGCCGGCGCACACCGCTTCGGCAGTGATCTCGCGGTAGGCGCGCTCGATCAGCTCGACCGGCGCCCGGTCGCGCAGCAGCTCCCGGTCGACCTCGAGCGTGTCGATCAGCTCGAGGACGCGCATGTAGAGCCGCTCGACCCGGTGCGGGTTGCCGTCGAGCAGGGCGTCGTAGTGCGCGCACGCGTCGCTGTAGCTCTGCCAGCCGGCGTCGCTGAGCCGGCGTCGGGGGACGCGCAACTGCACGTTGCCGACGAAAGCGGGCCAACCGCCGTCTCCGTTGGAGAGCGACCAGAGCAACCGCATTGCACGCCGCTCGGCAGTCGATTCCGCCATCGCCCTATGCCGCCTCCTGCACGAACGCGCGCTTGTCAATGCCGGCGGCCGCGAACAGCGCATCCCATTTGTCGGGGTAGGCGTCGTACGGGCTGATCTCAAGGCCGGCGCGGATCGCCGCCGTGCCCTCAGCCGAGCGCAGCCATTCGATCTTGTGCGGCTTGCCGGCGAGGTAGCGGAGCTCGTCGTCGTCGAGCGCGCGGATCTGGTTTCGGTCGTACCACTCCGTCCCTTCGAAGGCAGTCCGCAGCGACTTCAGCTCGTGCGCGCGTTCTTCACGCTGCGACCAGGTCGGCATCTCTTCCGGCCACGACCAGCCGGGATCCCAGTCGTGCAGGTAGTCGCCGACGCCGGGATCTGGGTTTTCGAAGCGCACCCATCCGCGGCCCTCTTTGAACGCAAGACGAAGGAGCGCCTCGGCGAATGCTGGGTCGTTGTCGCAGACCGGCGCCAGGTCGACTGCGAGTGGAAGAAGACGGTTGTGCAGCAGCCGTTCTGCCTCTTCGCGGTCGTCGCGCTCGTCGCCGTACGGCATCAGCTCGCGGATCCGCTTGAGAATCGCTTTCGCGTCTGCGTTCGCACGGTTGGCGCGCACGACCGCGATCCGCTCTTCGCGTGTCTTCGCGTTCGGTGCGGCCCGGTCGAGGTAGTTCTTCTTCGCCAGGATCCCCTCGATGTAGGGAAGCGACGCGGCCGCGCTTGTGAAGATGCTCTCCCGGCCGAGCCGCTTTGCGAGCCCGATGTAGGCGTCGCGCCAGAGTTCGTCGACGAACCGGTCTTCGTAGCCGCAGAGTGCTTCGAAGCGCGCGGCGGCGACGGCGATCTCACGGACGATCTCGGGATCGAACCTGCGGCCGAGCTCGCTCTGGCAGTCTCGGATGAACCGCTTGGGGTACTCGGGGAAGCGCAGCCGCACCTTCTGCGGTGCGATCTCGATGACCGGCTCGTCTTCGGCCGGCGCCGTCTCCGCCGGAGCAGCGGGCGGCGCGGTGAAATCCCAGACCTCTTCCTTGGGCGCCGGAGCAGGCGCGACGACCTCCGTCTCTGCCGGAGCGGGGGAGGGGGCGGCCGCCTGGTTGCCGCGCAGGTGGAGGCTGATCGTGTGCAGCATCGGCCGGACGCGCTCGTCGCGGACGACGGTCGCGTAGCCGGCGCGTTCGAGGATCTCGAGCGAGCGTTCGACGGCGTTGCGGCTGCGGCCGGTCAGCTCGCGCAGCTCGACCATCGTCCGCGCATACAACGTCCCGCTGCTGTCGGCGTGGGCGGCGAGCATCACCGCGTCGGCGCCGGCGGTGTAGCCGACCCGCTCGTCTGCCATCACACGCTCCGAGAAGTCGAACCGCTGTGCCCACTGTCCTGAGACCGCCTTGTTGACGAGCTCGTCGTTCCAGGCCCAGTCGGGAAGCGGGTCGCGGGTGCCTGCGGCAAGCCAGCCGTGCTGCCTGCCGCCCTGCACGAGCTCGACCGGTGTGGTGAAGCGGATGATCTTGTCGTCGGCGAGCTTCGGCAGCGCCCGCCGCCACGTGTCGATGTGGCCGTCGGCGCGCTTGCTCGTGCCGGTCGCTGCGGTCTCGCCCGGTGCGCGGCAGCCAAGAAGATCGGCAGCGGCGGCGAACTCGGGTGTCGCACCCTCGGCCAGCGTGTTCAGCTGGTGTGCGACAGCGCGCTCGGCGGCTTCGAGCGGATGTGCGGTCAGTGCATCGTGGCGCTGTTGCTGGATCTCGTTCACGTTCGTGGCTCCTCCGGGGGTGCGGCCGGTGCCGGTTGCTTGCTTGCGGGGTGCCTCGAACGTAAGAGGGCGAGCGCGGTCTCGCCGGAAGTTCCACAACTTTCTTATGGGGGCCAGTGGCGAAGAAGACGGCACGGCGCGTGCGCGTCGCCTACGGTCGCCGTAAGCAGACCCCGTGCCGCAGCGCGCGCCATCGGCGCACGGTGAATGCTTAGGGGGTGTTCACTCGCAAGAGCGAACGCACAGAGAGACCGCCTTTCGGCGGTCTTTCTGTTTCCACGGATCAGGTGGAGGAACTACGCGGCGAGGAGGAACGCCGCGTCTTCGGCCGCTGCTTCCGGGGCGGCCGGTTCGAGCGCCAGCGTCATGCCGTGTGCTCGAAGCTTGGAGAGGAACTTGCGGTAGGCCGGCTCGCCGTAGAGCTCGTCGAGGGCTTCGTCTGTGAGCTCGGTGGTGATGATCGTCGCCAGCCCTTTGCGGGTGCGCGTCTCGAGGATCCGGTAGAGCGCGGTTGCGGCGCGGTCGTCGTCTTCGTCGTACTCGAAGCCGAGCTCGAGGATCACGAGCAAGCCGACCTCGGCCGCGTCCGGCTTCTGGTTGCGCTTGCGGCCGCGCTTTGCCTGCTTCGGCTCGGCGGCCTGGGCGACGAGGTTCGCTGCCGACTCGATCATTGCCGTCTCGACCTTGCATTCGCTCATCGCCTCGCGCACCGCCATCGCCGCCGCGTGGGTCGTCGGGGCGCCGTCGCGACCGGAAAGGATCACGACCGGCGCTTTCGTGAAGCGGCCGAGCCCTTCGACGAGCCGGCGCATCAGTGCTGCCGCCTGCGTGTTCGGCGTGCTGTCTTTGGCCGGGAAGGTGTCGAAGCTGAGCTGGTGCAGGCCGGCGGGGATCTGGTCGCGGAAGCGCGGCATGCCGGTCGCGCAGCGGCAGCGGTAGACGTAGTCGGTCGTCTGGCCGTTCAGCGCGGTCTCTGGCCGGGTCAGGTAGCCCTCGCCGTGGCAGTGGATGCAGTTGGGGTTGGCGGTCGGATCGAGCATCGGAAGCGGGGTCTCCTTCGGAAGCTGGCGGCGAGGCCTCGGGGTTTGGCTCGCCTCTCTTGCACCCGACGATCCCGCAGATTCCGGCCGATGTGCGGATCTCCGAAAACGCGTTGTGAGGATGTTGGACGCGCCGCTCGCGCGCGTTCGGGGCTTACTCGTCGAACGTGCGGCCTTCGGCGGCGTCGATCGCCGCCGAGACGTTCTTGATCCGTTCGCTGTCGGTGCGGCCGCGCTTGCGTGCCGGGTTGACCGGCGGCCGCCACCGCTCCGGGCGGGCGCCTTCCTCGTTCGGGCCGATCGGCCGCAAGCAGATGACGAGGTGATCCTTGCGCTGCGGGCCGTACAGCCGGCGCAGATAGCCCTTCTGCTCGAGCGAGTCGAGTGTCGGCTTTGCGTAGTCCTTCGAGATCCGCGACAGGTCGGCCATCCAGCCGCGCACCGCCCGCACCAGCCAGTCGCCGTTTGCCCGGCTTGCCAGGAACATCAGCAGGTGCATCTCGTTCTCCGACAGGCTCCACAGCGCCGGGATGTTGCGGATCGTCTGAAGCTGCTCGACCGGCGCCGGGAAGCTCGCCCGCTCGAGGCTGACGAGCGCGTCGTGGTAGCCGCCGGTGAAGAAGGAACCTGTCGCCGGCGACGTCGATGCTGCACATGCCGGCTCGCGTGTCCGCTCGGCGGCCGGGGCGACCTCGAGTTCGAACTGCTCGAGCGGGTCGGTCTCCGCCGGCGCCGCGAGCTCGGCCGGCTCGTCATCGAGCTCGAGGGCCTCGAGCTCCTCGTACCAGCCGGCCTCGAACGGGCGGTCGTCCGGCCACGCCTCGGCGTACTTGACGATCTCGACCGGGTTGGTCGGCACAGGCGCATCGACGATCAGGAAGCGCGAGAACACGTCCGCGCCGGGGAACGGGGTGTCGAGCTCAAGACGGGTGTCGGTGCTGGTTGTCATCGCGTCGGGGAAAGCGATCGGTGCTGCGGGGTTGCCTCGTGCATACCGGAGTGTTCGCGGGTTCGCCGTCGTTCTCGCATCAGCCGTTCCCGAGGCCGGTGGTGCACTGCTCGACCAGGGAGCGAAGCGGGGCGCTCTGCTTGCGCTCCGGTGCCGTCCAGATGACCGTGTTGGCGATCTGCTTCGGCCGGTAGAACGCGAGCGCCTGCGCGCGCGCTGACACATCGGTTCCGGCGAGGGCCTCGCGGACGTTCGGGTAGTCGGCTGCCGCTTTGCCGGGGGAGGGGTAGACGGCGATGTAGACCTCGTGCGGCGGGAACCGCTGACCGCGCTCACCGGCAACGAGGAACGCGACTGCACGCTGGGCGTTCGCGTCGCCGTGGGTTGCGTACTGCGATGTGCCCCAGGCGGGCGCGCCCTGGTTGTTCAGGCAGTCGCGCAGTGCCGCCGGGTCGATCGGCGACGGATGCGAATGGCCGAGCTTGCCCTGCGGGTCTTTGACCACGTGGTGCTTGCTGTGCGTCGAGCCGGCGGGCGTGTTGCCGCCGGCTGCCGGGGCGTCGCCGGCGGAGGCGAGCGTGTGGTGGAGGTTGTGCATGAAGCCGAGAACGAAGACGACGGCGGCGACTGCGACGAGCGCGAGCACGATCACGGCCAGCTTGAACACCGCGTTGAAGACGGCGTGGGTTGCTCGGACCGGGAAGCTGAGAAGGCGAAGCAGGGAGCGAAGAACGGTGAGAGCGGGCATCGCAGGCACCTCGTGCGTGTCGGGGGCGGGGGTGCCTCGACGATCCGCGAGCGCACGAGCGTTGCCGGCCCACCTCCACCGAGACATTCACCGGCAGCCAAGAGGGAAGGCGAAGCCAGGAGGGGGTGTCAGAGCACGGACAAGCAAGCTAGGAAGGGAAGAGCGAACTGCACTTCTCTTTGGTCGCCACGTGGCGACCAAAGCACCATCGCTCGAGTTCTATGGTCGCCACGTGGCGACCAAAGCACCATCGCTCGAGTTCTATGGTCGCCACGTGGCGACGCAAGTTAGAGAAGGATCTTCTGGTTAGAGATCTCTCTGGTCCATCTCTCTCGAAAAGTCAAAAGCACTAGGAGCTAGATGGACCTGGACCATTCGAACACACCCTCGATCCTGTCTCCGTAAGAGGGATCTCGTCCGTAAAGAGGACGGGAGGCAAAGCAGCTTGCAGGGTGTCCGTAAGAGGGACGGCAAGTGCTTTGTTCTTCCTCCCAGTTGCGACGTTCGTGCTCGAACACACCCTCGAGGGTGTGTCTCACGGCTGCCGGTGAATGTCGGCCCCGTGCGGCTCTCCGGCTGTTGTCGAAGGGGCGTGCGAAGAAGTTGTGGAGATTCGAGCGAAGCCGCTGTTCGTGGCCCACCGTCATTGCAGCGAGACCCCCTCCAACACCCCCTTTGAAGGAGTTGCATCGACATGAACGTCTTTTCTCTCAGCACCAGCGACGTGCTCGCGCTTGACGCCGACCGGATCGGCGAACTGCCGCTCGATGAGCTCGCAGACCTGCACTGCCATGTCGCCTGCATCACCGACTGCGACGACCCGGATGCGGTGCTCGCGCTGTTCGACCTGCTGAGCGACTACGCGCTTGGCCGTTGCGTGTGCGGCGCGCCGCTTTCCCGCCCGGACGCCACCGAGTGCGGCGGCTGCACGGAGGTCTTCTAGCGCCGAACGGTCGCGTGTGCGGCGGCTGTACCGGCTCCCTCGCGCATGGGGTCGGCATGGCCGCCCACACGACCTACGTTCGCGCAAGGAAGCCGATGACGATGAACGATCACCTCCACATCCAGATCGCAGACGGCGAGCTGCGGCTGCTTTATCTGCCGGAGACAGTCCGGCTTGTGCTCGAGAACCGCGACCAGGGCGGCATCACCGTCCACGGAGCAGCCGACGGCCGGCTCGTGCACGTCTGTCTCTACCAGGGTGTCGCAGAGCCGGCGGTGCTGCCTGCCGCGATGACGGTGCAGCTCGACGACTACGACGCCGGCGTGTTCGAGACCTACACCGGCACCGCCGACGCGCCGGTCTGCACCGGCTGTGTGTGGGACGAGCACCGCGAGCTCGCCGCCTAACCGCGTCAGGCGCCGGCGGGCTGCTAAGCGAAAACCCGCCTCTCGTCTCCGGGTCGGCTCGTAGGTTCGCCGCGCAATTGGAACTTCCGGCACGTCGCCCAGGCGGTCGGATGCTCCTTGCACACCCCCGAAAGACACCCCCTGAAGGAGACGAGAACGATGAGCGAGAAGACGACCGTGTACGCCGTGATCCTCAACCCCGACGACGGGATCGGCGGCTTCGACTGGTACTACGCGCAGGAGGACGCGCGTGAGCGTGCGGCGGAGCTGAAGGCGACGCTGGGCGAGCATCAGGTGCTCGGCGTGATCGACGTTCGCGTCGATGTGCCGGCCGCCGACAGCGAAGACCCCGAGCAGGAGATCACCGACGAGATCGACGTCATGCTCGGCGACCTCGAGGCGTGGGTGGCCGACCCGGTGCACATGTGGGACGGTGAGCTCGAGACGCTGCGGGCGCTCGACAAGGTCGTCGTCTACGACGGCGACGAGGAAGGCTGGTACGGGCCGGGTGCGGTCGCCGCCGAGATGCTCGCCAGAGACCACATCTACTACTACGACGGCGACGGCGCGAACGAACCGCGTTCGTTCTGGTTTCGGCCGACCGTTTCGTCGCAGTACGCGATCTACGTGGCGGAGACAGCGGCCGGCGGCGACGCAGATCCGGGGGAGACGTACGCGCTGTTCGGGACGCTCGACGAAGAGCTCGAGGATCTCCTCTGGCATATCGCGCTGTCGCTCTGCGACGGGCTGCGCGAGGAGGCCGACCGCCACGTTCCTCGTGCGAACTTCCTCCGCAGCGCAATCGACGAGCTACGCGCCGGCCTCTTCGACCGCGAGCTCGACCGGATCGAAGAAGAGCAGACGGCAGCGCCGGCGCAGCCGGCCGGGTTCCCGGTCTTCAGCTAACTGCGCCACTGCGACCCCTCTCCGGTCCGGAGAGGGGTCGCGTGCTCGCCGGCCCCGCATGGCGCGTCGAGCGTCCTACCTTCGCGCCGCGTCATCGGAAGTTTCGGCAGCCGCGCTCCGGCGCCGGATGCTCCTTGCACACCCCGAAAAGCACCCCTGAAGGAGACGAGAACGATGGAAGAGACGACGACCGGGAAGACGATCCTCACCCCCAACGGCCAGGTAATGACGGTGTTCGTTCACTCCGATCCGGATGCGTTCGACCGTGCGGTCGTGAAGATCATCGAAGACCGCGCAAACAGGATGCTCACCGACGCTGAGGTAGCCGCAGTCGTCGAAGAGATCGGCGGAGCGTGGGACGGCTTCGGCGCGCTGCTCGACGAGATCATGGACAACGTCGGCATCGAGTGGGCCGAGTTCTAACCGCACTCCGACGCGCTCCGGCGAAGCTCCGCGACCACGGCTAGACACTGGACAGGGGGAGGCAACCCCTCTCCGGTCCGTGAGTCGCATGGCGTTCGAGGCGTCCTACCTTCGCCGCGAGTCGATCGGAGATCCCTGCAAGTCGCAGACGGTGTCCGATGCTCGATTCACACCCCTGAAGACGAAGGAGACAGGCAGAAATGGAAGCGACTGCACCCCAGAGCGACAACGCCGGCCAGACGAACGCTTGCACGCACGAGACGCTCATCCAGACCTCGAAGCTGTATGTCCGCTGGTACTGGAGCCGCGAGGCGGACGGCAGCTACGACCCCGACGACACCTACTCGAAGGTACTCGACGAAGAGACGATCGACTTCGAGTGCGCCGACTGCGGCATGAGCGTCTCCCTCGACGGCGACTGCAAGCTCGAGGTCGAAGATGACGAGGACGACGAGGTGGAGCTGTGATCGTCTTCGGCACGAACTCCGAGTTCACCGACGGCCACCTCGTCGTTGGTGAAGACGCAGAGCACCTGCACCTTCAGACACCCGACGGGCGCGAGCTTCTTGTCAGCAAGGAGCTCGCGGTTGGCGACCTGACCGAAGTGCAGCCGCTGCCGGGACCGGGGCGCGAGCAGTTCCGCGACCGTGCGCGGACGCCGGCGATCTACAACGGCCACGGCTACACCGTCGCCTTCTCGAGCAAGCTCGCGGTGCTGCTCACCTCGGACGAGTGCAAGTCGCTCAAGCGGCTGCTTGGCAAAGACGCGCTCAACTGGCTGTGCAACGGCGGCCACGTCCCCGGCAGCTACCCGTACCACATCCAGTTCGGAGAGCTCGGCTTCGAGGTCGCGTTTGTCGGTGTAGACGAGTACGGGCCTTGTAGCGACGATCCGCAGGTCATTTGCGGCTTCGAGAGCTTCGAGGACGCGGAGGCGTACGCGCGCGAGTTGGCCCAGGAAGTGGACTGGCACGACCCCGATGACCGCGACGAGGAAGAAGACGAAGACGACGAGGCGGCGGCGTAGGCGCAAACTTCATGAACGGCGAGCCGTATGGCGCTCGACTCGTCCTACCTTCGCGCACGTATCGGAGATCTCGGCATGTCGCTGTGGCTGCCGGATGCTCCTTGCACACCCCCGGAAGACACCGAAGGAGAGACGAGATGACCGCTATTCCGCTAATCCCGCTGCTTGAGAACGGCGAACGCAGAATCGTCCCCGCTCTGTTCGAGATGGGCCAACTTTCGATCACACCCGCCGCTGAAGAGGTTGCCGACGAACACGGCATCGACCTGTTTGACCTTCTCATTCGCCACCTCTCCGGCGACTGGGGCGACCAGTACGACGACGGCAAGCAGCTCAACGACGCCGCCATCGAAAACGGCTACCGCATCCTGTCGATGTACGGGAATCCTGACGGTGATGAGCGCATCTGGATTCACACGCTTGGAACGACGAACGGGCGTCGGCTCGCCACCTGCATCATGACCCCGAGCGACTACTAGCGAGGCTAGCGGGCGGCCGGGATCACGCCCGGCCGCCCGTGTCAGACCTCGCCCCGCAACTGCTTGCAGGTGAACTCGATCCGGATGCAGGTCTGCTGCACCAGCCGCCAGATGTCGGTCATCAGCTCGAGCACCGGCGCCCCTTCGAGCACCGATCCCGGCTGCAACGGGTCGGTGAAAGCGATCCGGAAACCGAACTCGCCGGCGACCCGGATCTTCGGATTCGGGCCGGTTGGGACGATCTCGAGTCGGGCGAGCTCGGCGCCGTGGGTGAGCGCCCCGTAGAAGATGTGCACGTTCCGGATCTCCGCCACGTCCTGCACGAGCTCGAACTCCGGCTGTGCTTCGACGAGCGCCATCACCGCCGTGTGCAGCAGCCGGTGCTTGTCGGCGTTCGAAAGCCGCGCCAGAAGCGCGAGCAGGTTGCGCTCCGGGGTGAGCGGCGGCTGCGCGTGGAACGGCTGAAGCTGCTCGACCAGGTCCACCACCTCGTCCGGCACCGTTGCGAGCCGCTGGGCACGTTGGCGCGGCCAGTCTCCGGCGGTCGAGACGATCGGGAACTGGTGCGCACCTGACGGCTGCGCTGCGGCCGCGTAGATCGTCTGGTCGAGCGCCGAGCGGAGGTTGTGCACGAGCTCGCCGATCAGCACACCCCATTCGCGCTTCGGCACGCCGCTGTCGCCGGCAAAGAACGAGTAGCTGCCCGTCTCTCCGTCGCCGGCGTGGTACTCGTCGAAGAGCGGTGTCGGTGTCTTCTCGGTGAAGGTGCGGAAGCGCTCGTCGAGCGCGCGCAGCTGCCAGCGGGCACGGACGAGCTTTCCGAGCGCGCCTTCGAAGCCGGCGACCTCGCCGGTGTAGGTGCCGAGATCCCGATAGGGCTCCACCGCACAAGCTCACCACACGCACCGGCGGAACGCCGGGCGGGGGAGAGGCGGCCCGCTGTTGGCGTAGTGGAAGTTCCAGCGAACAGGCGTGTCCGGTCGCAAGCTCGAGCTACCCCCGAGTACGCAAACAGCAAGGAGACCCCGCCATGCTCGTCTTCACCGAGAACAACCCCGACGGCTACGAGCTCGTCGAGATCAAGCAGACGACACCGTCGAACCGCAAAGCGATCCTCCGCACCCCGGACGGCCGCCGCTGGTACGTGCGCCTCGAGCGCGGCGAGATCCACTTCCTGCACGAGCAGCTGCCGGCCCCGAACGGCTCACCCGACGGCCTCGGCGCCCTGCGCCCCTACGACCACCATCTCTACGGCGCCGAGCAACGCGACGGAGAAATCGTGCTGCTCACCCAGGTCGAGCGAGACCAGCGGGTCTACGGCGACGACACACCCGAGCAGGCGATCTACCTCGAGCGGATCTTCGGCCGCAGGTAGCGGGCGGTCGCTAAGCGAAAACCGGCCGGTCCGTCGGTCCTGATCCCGTAGACCCGGCGGCGAACCGCGGCAACCCCGAGCCGCGACCCCCGACCAAGCGAGGCAGTGAAGATGAACCCGACCCCGACCATCATCGGCCGCGGCACCGACAAGCAGCGCGTCCGCCAAGCCTTCAACATGCTCGAGCAGCACGGCTTCACGACCGCCGCGGGCGAGCACTGCTGCTCCACATGCGCACACGCCGACCTGTCGCGGTCGAGCGACCGCTACGTCTTCTACAACGCTCAGACCGACTGCTTCCAGCGCGGAAGCATCGCCCATCCGAACGCGCTCTACCTCGGCTGGCAGGGCGACCCAAGCGCGCTCGAGAAGATCTGCGACACGCTCGAGCTGCACGGGCTCACCGTTGAGCGGCCGACCGCACCCGACAGAGCGATCGTTGTTCTGAGCCGCAAGCAGCGCGGCGTTCCCCAGCGGCACGAGATCCGGGTAGAGGCGTTCGTTCGCGCTGCGTCGATCGACGAGGCCCTCGAGGTTCAGGCCGGACTTCTGGGCGTGCTGATCGGGCGTGGCTACCTGGGCTGGCTGGTCTGCGATCTCCCGACCCTGATCCCGGCCGACGGGGAGCTCGACGCGCGAGCGCGCATCGAGCTTCTCCTCTCGAGCCGTCCATGCACCGCTGTCGAGGCACATGACGCCGCGTGCGACATCCGGCGCTCGCTCGCGGACGCTCCGGTCGTGCTCACCGCGCGCGTGAACGAGACGCGACTGCTGAACTAACCGACGGGGGATGGCGCGACGCTCGGGCCGTGATCCGGCTCGACGGCTTCTGCACCGCCGCCTACTGGCTCGACGAGGGTGTCGAGCTGCGGATGGTCGATGAGCTCGGCCGTGCGCAGACGGTCGCGATCCGCGCCGGCGGCGCGCTTGCCTTCAACACGATCGGCTCACGGCGCTGCATCGGCTACCGCACACCATCAGGCGACCGGTTCGGCTGCCCGACCGAGGCGTCGGCAAGCGAAGGCGACCAGTGCACCGCCTGCTTCGAGCGCACCGGCATGTTGGCGTGCATGCGCTGCACCGGTGAGCGCTGCCGCTCCGCCCGCTGGCGGGAAAGCTGCGTGCAGCCACGAAACCACGCGGTCTACATCGCTAGCTACGGCGCCGGACTCGATGCCGACGGTCGCGACTTCATCAAGGTCGGCGTGGCCCGCTGGGAAAGGCGCAGGCAGCGCGTTGGCGAACGCGGCTCGCGTCAGGCGCTGATCGTCGCTCGCGCCGACGGGCTCGAGGCGCGCCGGCTCGAGACGATGATCGCCCGCCTCGACCGCACCCAGCCCGGCGCAGTGTTCGGCGCCCGCACCGGCACACCGATCCGCGACCGGCTGAGCGCCACACAGCGGACCGACGCCTGGGCGCACCCTGACGATCCAGCGCTGATCCAGGCCGAGCTCCGGCGCCGGCTCCGGCAGCTGCACCGCAGGATCGTCTCCCCGTACTGGCTTCCCGAGAACGAAGTCGAGCAGCTCTCCCTGCCTGCGCTGCCGCAGCTTCACGGCACGCCGCGGCCGATCGTGCTGCGCGGCTGGGTGCAGCTGCGCGGCCGCGTCGCAGCCCTCTACGGGGCGACGGCGATCATCGACTCAGACGCCGGCGAACGGGTCGCGCTCGACCTGAACAACCTCTGCGGGTTCCGGCTTCGCACACTCGACGACGCCGAGCTCGTGCAGGCCCAACTCGCGCTCCGGCTCGGCTAGAACACCGCGCAGCGGGCCGCCGACCGGCGTGTCCGACCTGCCCGTCAGACTTCCCGGCTCGATGTGCGGACGGTTCACTTCCAGTCAGCGGCGCGAGCAGATCGGCGAGCGGTTCGAGGTCGCCGTCCCCGAGACGGTCGAGCCGCGCTTCAACGTTGCACCCGCGCAACGCATCCTCGGCGTCCGGCTCGACGAGACGGGGGAGAGGCAGGCGACCTGGCTGCGCTGGGGACTGCTGCCGCACTGGGCCAAGGACGACCGCGTCGCTTTCAAGATGCTGAACGCGAAGGCGGAGACGCTCACAGAGAAGCCGGCCTACCGTGGCCTGCTCGCGAAGAAGCGGGTGCTGATCCCCGCCGACGGCTTCTACGAGTGGCGAGTGTCGCCGATCGACGGCAAGAAGGAGCCGATCCGCTTCGCACTCCACGACGAGGCGCTGTTCGCGTTCGCCGGCCTCTGGACGAGCCGGGTCGACGAGACAAGCGGCGAGATCATCGAGAGCACGACCGTCATCACATGCAGCCCGAACGAACTGGTTGCCCCGGTGCACAACCGGATGCCGGTGATCCTCGACCGCGAGCTCGAGCAGGCATGGCTCGACCCCGCATGCTCACGGGAAGAGGCGCTGACGTTCCTACGGCCCTACCCGGCGGAGCTGATGGTGTCGTCGCTCGCCTCGCGGCGCGTGAACAGCGTCCGAAACGACGACCCATCGCTACTCGAACCCGACGCTGACGCCGAGCTCGCCGCCTAGCGCCCGCCGCGAACGACCCGCCGACAGCAGCACCCGGTCGAGGCGAACGAGCCGGTCTCCGGCATCGCGCGGCGAAAGCCCAGCCCGGATCCGCAGCAGGCTGCCTGCCTGATCGAGTGGCTGTGGGGTGTGCTGCTTCGGTCTCATCCGGTTCGACCGTAGTGGCGCGCACGCAGAAGATCGCCCGGAAGCGACGGGCTCGCGTCGTACCGTCGGCCCATGTTCAAGCGCCTCCTTCCGGAGTGGCCGTGCGACCCGCACGCCCCGTGGCGCACCGTGGTTGCACGCTGGCGGGAACCGATGACCGGCGCGCGCGGCCGCGTCAACATCGTCCGGGCGGGGGAGACCGTCCCGTTCGCATACCTAGTGCTGCTCGAGCAGTGCGGCCACACCCAGGTCGTCGGAACCTCGCTCGCCGGTGTCAGGCTGCGCGACCGGTTCGCACGCCGGCGCCGCTGCCAAGCCTGCTTTGACGAAAGCTCGAGCTGGGAGGACGACTTCCATGTCGGCGAGCCGCTGATCGAGCCGGTGCCGCTTCGCCGGCATCTGCGGCTTGTCGGGCAGCGGCCATTCGACGGGGCCGCTTCGTAGCGTCGCCGGCATGGAGATCGACCTGAATCTGAACGTCGTCTACGCCGTACGGCAGCTCGAACTCGGGAGAGACGGCACCGGCTACGACGTCGAGGCTGTCCGGCACACCGCGCCGGCGCTCGCACACCTCTCGGACATCGACGAGGCGCAGGAGCTCGCCCGGTTCGTGTCGAGAAACGGCGGCAACGTGGTCGCCTGGGTTGATCCCGTTCGCGTCGACGACGACTGCATCGTCGAAGCGCTCAAGCAGCGGCTGCTCGAGCGCAAAGCCCGCCTCGACGCGCTTCGCCGGCCGGCGCTCGCCGTCGCCGCCTAACGAAACGGGCGGTCGCATGGTCTGGCCGGCGGCCAGAAGCGCTCTACCTTCATCTGCGAGAGCCGCGGCGTTCATTCCTCCCGCCCGGCTTGCACTCCGAAGGGGGCTTCGGGGTGATCGGTAGAGCGAGCAGACGTGAGGGGCCGAGGGACCGGCCCCTCGCTCGCTCTGCACGCGGTCGTGTCCGAAACAGCCATCTGGCGGCGAAGCTCGCCACGGCGTAGCGTCATGCGGGCGCGGCCGGGACATGGTGTTGCAGCGTCCGCGGCGTTCGGCTCGCCTCCCGGCCGCGGCCTAGTAGCTGCCGTAGTCGGCCCAGGTCGGCATCGTGTCCGGGTACGGCTGCGGCATCGCAACCTGGCGCCGGCCCCAGTAGAGCTCGGCGAGTTGCTCGAGCCGGTTCACGTAGCGCTGTCTGCGCTGCTCCGGTGTCATCGTCGACGACAACGCATCCACGTACGCCGGCAGCGGCGCGACGAGCTGCCAGTTGCGGCGCGGGAAGATCCGGTTCAGCTCGCTCACACACCAGTCCTGATGCAGCCCGGAGATCAGGAAGCGCAGATGCAGCTGCGGCGCGCAGTAGCGCTCGAGCGCCATCAGCCAGCGCTGCCGCCACTCGACCGGCGAGCCGAGCCCGTGCCCGTTCGCGTCGATGTGCACGGTGAACGGCTGCTCGGACGACGCGAACAGCTCGACCTGCCGACGCAGTGAGTCGGGGTGGGTGAACGCGAGGGAGGGGATGACGACACGGCCGGCGGCGACGCCTTCCTCGATGAACTTCTGGTTCATCCGCTCGCCGGCGTACATCTGCGGGTACGGGTCGTCGTCGTAGCCGCGGAACACCGGCGCGACGATCGCGTCGAACTGGTCGAGCAGCGGCCGCTGCCAGAAGCTGTCGTCGAGCCAGAGCCGCTGCTTGCGGGCGTTGTCGTTCCAGAAGGTGAGAAGCAGCCGTGTTCCCGGCTCGAACCGCTCCCGCAGCGACTGCGCCCACGACTTCTCGCAGCCGTCGGCGTAAACGAGGTAGCGCCAGTCGATCATGTACGTGCCGGCGGGGAGCGGCATCCCCGGCTTCTCGCTCGCTTCGATCCGGCCGATCAGCGCGTGCAGCGGCCACTTGGACGCCGGCGGCTGCCAGAAGCGACAGCGCGGGTCGAAGCCGCCGAGATCGGCAAGCCAGGTCTCGAGGCCCGCCCCGTCGCGGTCGTAGCAAGCGTTCAGCGGCGCCTCCGCCGAGCACAGAAAGCCGCGGTCGCGGTAGATCCACGCCGCGTACGGGTTCGAGACAGTGCCGCACACGTCTGCGAGGCCCGAGTAGGCGTAGGGCGAGACACCGCCAGGGAAGGTCGGGTCAGGCTGCGGCATCGGCTGCGCCGCCTTCGAGCCACTCGAACCAGAACCACTCCGCTTCCTGCGGGGTGTGCGTGTAGAGGATCCCGTCTCCGGTCAGCCGGAACTCGAGCTCGCCGCCGTTGTAGGCGAGCATCCCGCCGACCTGCTGGCCGTACTGGGCGAGCTCCATCACCTCCGGCGCCGTCAGGTCGCTGCGCCAGGCGTTGCCGACAAGCACCGCGCCGTGCGTCAGCGCGAACAAGCGCTGCCGCTGCACATCAGCCAGCGCGGTCGCGAGGTTGTCGACCATCACACCGACACCAGCGGGCAGCTCCGGGAACCGCTCGCCGTAGCCGATCCAGAAACAGAACGCTCCGTGAGCCGACGGCCAGACGAGGAAGAAACCAGCACCGTTCTTCGCCGGCAGCTCGAACCAGCCGTCGCCGCGGTCGACGACCTTCTTTCGGTTGACCGGCAACAGCGGCACGACCTCTTCGAGCGTCGCCGGCAGGCCGTCGATGAACGCAGACAGCACCATCAGGGCATCTCCTTCGGGGTAGGGGTGAACTTGATCGCGTCGCCCGGCACACCGAGATCGGCGACGAGCTCCAGGTCGAGGTCGTAGAAGCGGTGCGCGGCTTGGGCGTACTCGCGGAGCAGCCTGCGCCGCTCTTCGTGCAGCCCCGGCTTGTCGAGTGAGCACACGTACAGCCACAGCTGCTCCCAGCTGATGCCGTCGCCCGCGAGCTCCTCGAGCCGGCGTTGGTTCATGCCGTTTCGAAGCAGCGCCCAGACGTCGAGGCGGTCGTAGTCGAGCTGCGACAGGTCGCTGCGCAGGTTCAGCTGTGCGAGCGGCACGACGTCGTCGGGGGTGATGAGCGTGAACGCGCCGGGCAGGTCGTCGGCTGCCTGCCCGTCTGTGTCTGTGATGCCGGCGGCGAAGTTCTTGTTGCGCTCGCGGCGCCAACGGCCCACCTTGCGCGCGTCCCAGTTGTTGCGCTCGGCGAGCTCGAGCGCTTTCAGCTGGCCGTCGCGGTCTTTGATGGCGGCGATCTCGTCTGCGACCGCGCGCGAGACCGTGCCAGCGTCGATCCGGGCCTGCACGTCGTCCGGCAGCTGGAGGAGCTTGCGGGTGCGGCTGATCCACGACTCGTCTTTGCCGAGCTCGCGGGCGAGGTCAGCCGGCCGCCGTGTCTGGGTGAGCTGCTCGAGCGCGCGTGCGACCTGGATCGGTGTCATTGACTCGCGCGGCAGGTTCTCTGCCAGCTGGATCAGCGGCAGCTCCTCGTCGGACACCTCGCACACCTCGCAGCGCAGCGTCGGGAGGCCGAGCTGGGCAGCGGCTGCGTAGCGGCGGTAGCCGAACACGAGCTCGTACGGCTTGCCGTGCTCCGCGGTGAGGGCGGGGCGGGCGCGCACCGGCTCGAGCTGGCCGTGCTCAGCGATCGAGGCGGCGAGCTCGTCGATGTCGGTGTCGAGCTCGGGCCGCACGTTCGCAAGGGGCGCGATCTCGCCGAGCGGGATCTCGAGCGTCTTCAGCTTCTTCGGCGGCGTGCTCACGCTGCAAGCCTCCGCGGGCGCACGCTCTTTCGTTGCGATGTCGCAACGGGTCGGTCCGCTGCCTTAGCAGCTGGCGGCCGCGACGAGTACGAGCGCCGGAGCACCGGCGGCGCCGATCAGTGCGTAGCCGTCCTCGCGTGCGAGCGCGACGACCGCTTCGAACGGGACAGTCGTGTCGGCCGCGTCGACGTCGAAGCCGGCTTCGTCTGCGCGGGCTGCGATCTCTTCGATCGTCTCTGTCGGTGCGACACCGTCGCGGCCGCGCTGCTCGAGGTAGCAGGCGAACCGCTCGGCGGTGAACAGCATCACCGGCTGCTCGCTCTCCGGGTCGATCAGCAGGTCGGTGTGGATGCCGCGCAGCGCGCGCAGCTCGAGGATCGACGGCAGAAGCTCGGCGGCAAGCTCACTGGTCGCAAACACCTGCTCGACGATCGCCGCGGCCCCGTGCAGCCGGAGCGCAAACAGCAGCCCCCAGGGGGCTGCGACCGTGTGCTCGTCGAGCGCGATCAGCGCGTCGTCTGCTGCTGCGGCTGCAAGCCGCTCGGCAAGCGACATCTCGGCTGCCGGCTCGTCGACCTCGAGGGTGAGCGTGTCGACCAGTTGACGGGCGAGAATCACCGCCGCAAGGTCTGGTGAGACTTCGACAACGACAGCGGCGCCTACACCGTTTCCGTCCCGCTCGAGCGCCGCGTAGAGCTCGTCGAGCTCCGGATCGGCGGCAAGCTCGTCAACGGTCAGGTCGATCAGCGTCAGAAAGGCCGGGATCGTCTGTGTCGTGTTCATGGCTTCGACGCTACGGGCGCGCACCAGCGTTGCCGGAGCGTCTCCGAGTGCCGGTCGGCCACGTTGCCCGCGGCGCACGGCGCTTCACGAACGACTCGGCCCGTCCCGGCTGCTTGTGTTGCCGCCCCTGCGGGCGAAGCGGCTCGCTGTCTTGGTGGTGGCGGTCGTACTCGGCGGCGACATGCTCGAGCGTCAGCTCCTGCTCTGCCATCCGAAGCCACGACACCGCATCGCGCGGGCCGCGCTCCCGGAACATCGCAACCGCCTCGGCAAGCCGCGCCGCCTCCTCACCGGTGTGCGCGGCGAGCGCCTTGTTGAGCCCGTTGAGGATCTGGTGGCGGGCGATCGCCGCTTCCTGCGCCTGCACCGGCGAGCTCGCTTGCAGCGCGGGGAGGCCGTGCATCAGCTCGAACGCACCGGCCAGGGTCGAAAGCTTCAGCCGCTTCTCTGCCTGCACGCACTCCTCGCACTTCTTCCCGAGCAGCCTGTAGCGCTCCTCGGGGCGCCGCCAGGTGTGGAAGGTCTGGTGGCCGCAGGCTCGAGTCAGCTTGCCCTTGTGCTCGCGGCCGCGCTTTGCGTCGAGTGTGTGGCCGGCGAGGATGTCGGAGTAGGACGGATAGCCACCGCCGGCATCGACGGAGGGCAGGTAGCCGAAGCGCCGCTCGAACACCTGCCAGGCGCGCGACTTGCGCCGCTCGGCCGCCGACGGAATCACGTTGAGCGCCACGAGGACGCGCTTGCCGAGTGTGCGTTCCTTGTCGGTTGACATCGGCATCAGCCCGAACGCCTCGAGCAGCTGACACCACTCGGACGCCTTGCGCCGGTCGACGCCGGGGGCAAAGCCCCAGCGCTCGAGGCGAAGCCACCACTTGCCGGCGCTGCGCGGCTGGAAGCGCTTGACGTCGGGGATGTGCGCGGCCGGGTCAAACAGCGGCGGCACCGACACCGGCGTGGCGCGCTTGCGCTCCCGCGACACGAACCGCGGCTCGATCGGCTGCTCGGGTTTCGGGTCGTGGTCGTCGTAGAGCGGGTTCGCCGCCGACTCCCAGCCGAGCCGTTCACGGCGAAGCACGGTGCCGAGCTCATCGACGATCCGGACGACCTCGGTGCCCGAGCGGGTGGTGAGCAGATGCTCGGCCGCGAGGTGGGCGTCCTCGAGCAGCTCGTAGCGGGCGGCGCGCTTCACGCTGTCTGTCAGCGAGCCGTTGCGTGCGACGTACCGGAACTTGCCTTTGCGGACAGCCGGGTCGCTGACCTGCACGAAGTAGACCGCGCCCGGCTCAGCAGGCCGCTCGACGAGCGCAAGACCAGCACCGCCGCCTGCGCTGATGGCGCCGCGAGCAACCGGCGCCATCGCCACCGGCCGTTTCTTCTGCGTCCCGGCCCGTCCCATACAAGCGATGCTCCGGCAGCGCACGCCGCTGCGGACATGATCTCCGCTTCGCGCTACGGCTGGAGATGCTCGTTGCCGTCGATGAGCTCGTCGAGCGCGGCCGCGATCGAGGCGAAGTCGTCGTCTGCCCACTGGGTCGGGATCCCTTCGCGGCGTCCCTCGTTCACCTGTGCAAGCAGCACCTCGTCCTGGGAGCGGAGCGCGATCCACTGCATGTAGCTGCGCGCGAACAGCTCCCGGTCTGAGAGCAGGTACTCGTAGCGGCTGACCTCCATCTGCCGCTGGCTGACAGACACGACGCACTTGCGGTCGACGTCGGAGTAGTAGGCGCTCGCCCGCACCGCCGTCCGCCACTGCGCGAACACATCGCCGTTCTCGGAGGCGAGCTCGGCTGTGTCTTGGTCGCCGAAGCCGTGGGCGTCGAGGTAGTGGGCGACCTCGTGCACGAACACGGCGGCCGGTGCGCGGTCCTCGCGGCCGACCTCGATCGTGTAGTCGCCGGGGATCTGCGAGCGGACAAAGCAGCCGCGGTGGGAGCGTCCGTCGACGACGCGGACACGCACCGGCCGCAGCCCGCGGATCGTGTGCGCCTGCTGGATCGCCTGGAACGCACGCTCGAGCTCGGGCGCCACCTTGCCGGCGCCGCGATCGACGATGAAGTGGGAGCGGAGATCGTCGCCGCGCCGGTCGCTGCGCTTCGTCTCGGCGGCGTGCTCGACGCGCCGGGCAAGTTCCTTGGCGCCGGGCGACCAGTTCGCACCGACCGCCGGCGCGCTGGCGACACCGCGTGCGCTGCCGGCGCCGACTGCGACAGCGCCCGGCTTGCGGTTCTTGTTGGCGCCGCCGCGTCCCATGCAGCGATGCTCCGGCTGCGCACGCGATCCCGCAGCCGGTTCGCAGCGAGAGCGTGTTAGCGGCGGCGGCGAACCGGGATCAGCACTCCGGCGATCCGCTGCTGCTCAACCGAAGGTTCTGTGCGGCGGTGGAGGAGCCGCTCGAGTGCCCGGATGGGGAGGAGGAGCAGCCGCATCCTCACAGCGTACCCCTGCCCCTCGACCGTCTCCGGCCAGCGTCATGGCCCGGAAGCGAAAACGGCCGTGGCCGCTCGCGAGATCGCCGATGGTCGGGCCACCCCCGCACCGCGAACCCAGAAAGCGAGACCCCGCCATGCGCAAGCTGCTCACTGTCTTCGTCCTGGCTTTGGCTGCCGCCGGCTCGTCTGCTGCTGCACGCGCCGAGCTGCCGCAGCGCTGCACCGACAACCCGCCGTACGCGAACGTCCGCATGCACTGCTTCGAGGCGGCCGCGCTCGGCGGCGCCGGCGAAGGTCGGATCCGCTTCCAGGTCTCCGGCAGCTTCCGGCTTCGCGCCAGCACCGCGGTGCTCGCCGCCGTCGATGCGCCCGGCAGCACCCTCCGCCTGCACGGAGTGATCGCCGAAGACGACGTGCAGGTGGCGCCGGGACCGCGCATGGTTGAGCCGCCCGTCGGCGGCGCGCTCTATCTCGCCCGGACGCTCACCGTCGACGGCGACTGTCCCACCGGCTGCTACCTCGAGCTCGTCGCCGACCGCTACGCATTCTCCGCCGCAGGCTCCGGCGAGATCGACGTCGTCGAAGCGCGCGACAGCGGCGCAGGCATCCGCAGCTCGCTCAACGAACGCCTCCTCCTGGGCGACCGGGCAGGCATGTCCGACGGCGCCTCGCTTGTCTTCTACGGCGACGCGCCGTACACCAACTGCAACTTCACCTACAAGCCGTGCGAGGGCACGACCGGCCACGGCTACCTTGCCTACGAGCAGCCGCACCGCGGCCGCGTGCTCCAGCTCGGACACCAGACCGGGCTTGCGATCAGCGATCCGGCTGACATGAAGCTCTGGGACATGGCGTTGGGCTGGCCGTTCTGCGGCTGCTAACCGCGGCGCCGACTACTGGTTGCCGTCGTCGAGGGCGCTGAAGGGTGTCTCCGGGCGCGGCCGGAGGCCCTTGAGCAGCGACAGCAGCCCTTTCTCGTAGCTGTCGATCGCTTCGAGCAACCTCGGGCTGTTCGAGCGGACGCGGTCTCGTTCGTCGTCGAAGCGGTTGCAGAGGCGCGTGAAGAACGAGTGGTAGAAACGCTGCTTGTCGACGGGCGATAGCTCGGCGTAGTCGCCGACAACTTCGAGCAGCGCTTGCAGGCGTGCTCGCAGTTCGACCTCGCGCTTCTCCTCGAGTGTCTCGTTGCCGCCGAGCCCGGACCAGAAGGGCACAGACCCGTGCTGGGCGACGTAGTCGCGCTTGGCCGCTTCCTCCCAGTCGAACCGTGCCACCTGCGCCTAGCCCGCCTCGGGGAGGACCGCGAGCCAGCACACGAGATGGATGTCCTCCGCAGTGATCGCCGGCAGCGGCACCGGCGGAGGCGCCGGCTGCAAGCCGAGCTCGGCGACGGTGGCCGCGATCGCGCGCGCTTGGTCGATCGGTTCCTCGGCATTGGCGCGCAGCACACTGCGGAACAGCCGCTGGATCCGCTCCGGGAACGCTTGCTCGAGCGCATCGACCAAGGTGTCGGCCTGCTCTTGGGTGAGCTCGGGAGGTTTGTGCGCACGGATGATCTCGACCGCCTCGCGCATCACCCGCGGCACCTCCGGCGCCAGCGCACGCGGATCGGAAGCCTCCCGCCAGCGCTCGTCGATGTCGTCCTTTGCAAGCGTCCAGGCATCGAAGGCGGCTGCGAGCAGCTCGTCGGTCATGAACCGCTCCGTGTCGGCGCCCGCAGGTGGCTGGGCGATCGCCAGACACGCAAGCGTCTCCGCGACAACAGCGCGTGTCCCGTCGTCTGCGACTGCGATGTAGCGGAACTGAACCTGCGGGTGATCACCGACGCGGGCGCAGAAGACGAAGCCGCGCTCACTGCCTGCACGCACCATCCCCGACCCCGACCCCCACGCGAGCCCCTCGATCCGTTCGCGCAGCGTCGGGTCCTCGAGTGCGCGGCGAAGCTCCTGGCGGTACTCCTCGCCGGAGATTGCCGCACCGCGATCGCCGCCCTGCTCGTAGAAGCTCGCGTCCTCGGCGCGCAGCCGTTCGATCTCGGTGCGGGTCTCCGCGTACACCTGGTCGGAGGTCTCGCTGCCGGGGAGGATCTCTCCGACACCGACCGAGTGGGCAGCCTGGGTGATCTTGCGGTGCAGCCTTGCCTCGAGCCCGAGCAGTGCGTCGAGCCGGTCGTCGGGCATGAAGCAGCGCAGGAACACCTCGTCATGTGCGGAGCCGATCCGGTCGATCCGGCCGTGCCGCTGCACGAGCCGCATTGGGTTCCACGGGAGGTCGTAGTTGATGATGTGGCGGGCCTGCTGCAAGTTCACACCCTCTGAGAGCACGTCCGTTGCGACCAGCAAGTCGAATACGTCGTCGTCGCGGCCGTACGGCGCCTCGGTCGTGCGCGGCGCAAAACCGAACAGCGCCGCCTCCTTGCCGTCGCGGGAGCCGGCTGCCGCCGCGATCCGGCCGCGGTAGGAAGCAAGCCGTGGATCGGTCTCGGCGACCTGCGTTATGTAGTCGAAGATCCAGTCGACCGTGTCGGCGTAGTAGGAGAAGACGAGCACCTTGCGCTTGTCGCGGGTGTCGGCCTCGCCGATCCCTTCGGCGTCCGCTTGCTCGGCGATCGCGCACAGCTCTTCGATCAGCACGGTCAGTTTCGGGTCCTGCTCAGGCCGCACCTGCTCGATCTCCTCGGCCAGCCCGAGCAGCACGTCGCGGTCGTGTTCGACGTCGGCGCGTAGAGCGTCGATGTCGTAGACCGCGGCTGCTTCCAGGTCGGATTCGTTGTCGTCGAAGAACGACTCGAGTTCCTCGAGGTCGTCCGAGTCGGTGGCAGCCCAGGCGCCGAGGGTCTCGCCGGTTGCGACGAACCCCTGCTCGAGCAGGTTCAGGAACGCCTCGTGCGAGGCGACCATCTTGCGGCAGGTTCTGCCGAACGCATACGCGGACGATTCGAACCGCTTGAGCAGCCCCGACCGAAGCAGCCCGGCGACCTGCACCTCGAACTGCTCGGCCTGACCGCCGCGCCGGTAGCGCGACGGCACGTAGCGGGCGAAGGTCAGCACCGGCACGCCGTCGTCCTGGCGCTCGACGCGGTCGGCGTCTGTCGCGGCTGTGTGGCCGCCCATCATGATCTCGAACCGGTCGAAGAAGCCGGGGTGCGCCTCGTCCAGCTCGTACGGCACGGAAATGGCTCGGGGTTTCGGGAAGGTGATCGGCACTTCGATCCCGTCGACGACGATGCGGTCGTTCGGGTAGTAGCGCTTCACGAATGGCCGCGTCCGCCGCACGCTGACCGCATCCAGGATGTCGAACAGATGCTCGGGAGAGAGGTCGTCAGGGTTGAGCGCCATTGCGCGTGCGAAATGGTCCCGCAGCGACTGGATCCCGACCGACGCGAACTCGCTGTCTACCTTCAGGAAGTACGAGAGCAGGTAGTAGAGATCCCAAAGGCTGTTGTTCACCGGCGTCGCTGTCATCAGCACGAGCTGCTTTGGCGGTGTCCCGGCGACCAGGCGACGCAGCGCCTCGGCGCGCTGGGTCGACGGGTTGCGCAGGTTGTGCCCCTCGTCGACCACGACCATCGCGTACTCGCCGGGGTCGTAGGCGTAGGAGCTGTCGGCCATCTCGTCATAAGAGACGGTCTCGACGCCGAGCTGGAAGCGGCGCTTGAACGCAGCCCAGGTTCCGTCGCGGAGCGTTGCCGGCGCGACAAGCAGCACCCGCTGACGCCGTTCGACGATCGCCTCACGGATCAGCTCGCCGGCGATGAACGTCTTGCCAAGCCCGACCTCGTCGGCCACAAGGACGCCGTTGTGCTCGGCGAGGATCCTCTTTGCGCGCCACAGACCGTCCTCCTGAAAGCGGGTGAGATGGATGACGCCGCTGCTGCTGGCGGCTGCTTCCAGGGCGAGCTCGTCGCCGTAGCGTTCCCACAGCATCCGCAGATAGATCAGATACGGCGTGTGCGGTTCGAACCGCGCCTCATACAGCGCAGCCAGGTCATACAGCTCCGCCTGCTCCCACAGGTCGTCGAACCAGCTGCGCACCTTCTCGACCACCGACGGTGTGAAGTTGCCGAGCACGAGCTCGAGGTTCTGCGTCAGCCCGGCGTAGGTGAAGTTGGCGCTGCCGGCGATCACACCGTCGTCGGGGGCGAAGGCGATGAACGCCTTGCCGTGCAGGAAACGGTCGCGCAGCCGCCGCACCTCGACCTTGTCGGAGCGCAGCCAGTCGATCAGCCGGTCGCTACCGGTCGCGTTCTCGAGCGTGAACCCGAGCAGGTCGCTGTCGAGCCGCAGCTCGTGCTCGTGCACCTCGAGTGCATGGCGAAGCTGTTGCCGTTCGGTGCGCGGCTCGCCGAGTTTGCGTACGCGACGCTCCGGCTCCGGCGGCTCGGCGCCGAGAAGAATCCGCACCTGCGACGGATGATCGAGCTCCGACGCCAACAGCATGTATCCGCCGAGGTTGAAGTAGGCCGTTGCGATGTCGAGCTTGTACGGCTTGGCAAGCGTCTCGCGCAGCTGGCGCAGATAGGAGCGGATGCCGTCGCCGACACGCTCCTTCGCCCGGTTAGTCAGGAACTCGGGCTTGCTCATCCGAGCCGCTCGAAACGGTCGAGCACGAGTTCCAGCCTCGGCTGGCAGTTCCAGCCGGCGTGGAAGGTCTCGAAGATGTGGCGCACGTCGTCTGCGTCGAGCTCGTACAGGTGCGCGACAGCGGCGTCGAGCTCGGCGACCAGGCTGTCGCGTTCTTCCGGGTCGTCGACGCCGCCCACCGGCACGCCGGCTTCGGCCGCCCACTCTGCGTAGCGCTCGTCGACGGCGGCAAGCCGGCCGGCGATTTCCTCGACGCGCCGGCGCACCGGGTTGTCGCGGTCGGGGCGCGGGATCGGGAAACCGTCGATGATGTGGAAGTTCAGGCTGACCTCGACGAAGCGGCGTGCGTACCAGTCGAGCGGGATCGAGCACATCACGCCGAGCAGGTAGGCCTGGTCTCGTGCATCGCCCTCCGGCCAGAGCAGGTATGGCCCCTTGTTCGTGATCGTGATGTTCGGCGGCAACAGTGCAGCGATCACAGTTCGCGAGTCAGTGGCGCGGGCGACGTCGCGGAAGGCGATCCGCGGATGCAGGCAGGGAAGCGTCGCCGGATCGTCAGCCCAGGTGCGCGGGAACCGGCTATACGGCGAGCGCGCAAGCCGGTTCTGCCGCAGCCGCCGCTGTTGCAGCTCCCGCGTGATGTGCGCGGGGTCAGCCCAGGCGTAGTAGTCGCCGGTGTCGGGCGTCCAGAGGTTGAACGAGGCGCCCTTGTAGACCGGCCACAGTCCGTCGGTCGAGGACGGGTCGAGCTGCATGTGCTTTTTGTCGTTGGTCGCGTGCAGCTCGGCGGTCGGACGTGCAACCCAACCCTCTTCGTCGTCGAAGCGCGGCTTGGCGCGCAGCTTCAGGAACACCTGCGCCGACTGTGCGGTCGGAAGCAACGGGAACGACGCACCCGACGTCCAGCTTCGAAGCTCACCGGCATCGAACACCGCCGGGGTGTCGGTGAGTATCGCCTGCTCGTACGCGGGAAGCGAGGCGTACGGGCCGCGCAACCGAACGAGATGGTCGGTGCCGCCTTTGCGGATTCCGACCAGGCCGATCGTGTAGCGGTGCTCGGCGTCGTCGAACACCCAACCGCCGGTGTTGAGCAGCAGCGTCGCGTCTTCGAAGGCGCCGTGCTCGAGCACCTCCGCGCGCCACTCAGCGGCGCCGGAGGCGGAAAGCGCGGAGCGCGGGAGAACAACTCCGATCCTGCCTCCGTCGCGCACCAACTGCCAGAACCGCCAGACAAACGCCTTGTAGAGATCCGGGTCGCCCTGTCCCATGCCCGGATACGGGCCGTTCAGCAGCAGCGAGCGCAACTCTTTCGCCTGTTCGACTTCGAGCTCGTAGTCCGCGACAAGATCGGGCCGGGTGGTGCGCAGCTCGCTGATCTCGCGCCGTTGTGCTGCCTGGGGCAGCGACCGGAGCCCAGGGAAGCGGAGAGCCCAGAAGCCGAGCTCCTCGACGGTCGCCTCCTGCCAGGGCGGGTTCCCGAGGATCAGGTCGAAGCCGGGCCGGTCGCGCAGGAACACCTCCGGGAAGGCGATCGGCAGATGCAACGCCCCGAGCGTGCGAGCGGTGGCGCGCGCGTCTGCAAGGTTTGGATGCGCAGCGATCGCCTCCTCGTCGAAGGCGGTCGGAAGCTTCGCCGTGCCGACACGGGCGCCGACGATCAGATCGAACAGATCGCGTGCCGGCTGTACCTCTGCCTGTGCTTCGGCTTGTGCTGCCCGCGCGTCTTTGATCTCGGCGGCGGTTGCGTCAGAGAGCCGGCCGAGACGGGTGAGCGCGTTCTCGGCGCGGCCGAGCACGGCAAGGATCGGCTCCCGGAACATCGACATGCGGGTGTCGTCGCCGGGATCGAGGGCGTTCAGGGCCTCCTCGAGCGCGCCGATGCCGGTGAGACTGTCGCCCTGCACGAGTGCGTGGTCGAGGAAGCTGAGCGGCAGGCCGGGAACGAAGGTGTGGATCCAGACAGCAAGCCGCGCCAGCTCGACAGCGATGACGTTTCGGTCGATCCCGTAGATGCAACGGCGAGCGACCTGGCGGCGAAGAAGGCTCGAGTGCTCGAGCTCGACTCCTTCGCCGAGCGGCCCGAGTGCGTCGTAGGCGGCTGCGCGCAGACGCTCGAGTTCGGCTGCGAGCTGAGGAATCGGATGCTGCGCGAGGAACGCCGACAGGCGAGCCTCGATCCGGTCGACCGCGGCGACGAGGAAGTGGCCGGATCCCATCGCAAGATCGACGCAGCGGAAGTCGAAGAAGGCCTGTGCCGCCTTCGCCTCTTCGCCGGCATCAAGCAGCGCGCCGAGCCGTGCGATGTGGTCGTCGAGTGCCGGCTCGAGCGCGTGATCCAAGAGGTGTTCGACGGCAAACGGCTTGGTGAAGTAGCTGCCGCTCGACTTGCGCGCGCCGGAGCGGTTATGGAAGTAGACCGCCCCTTCTCGAACGACGACCTCGGCGCCTTTGCCCGCCGGCACGTAGTTGGCCTTCGCATCGAGCGTCAGGTCGGTGGGTGCGATCGACAGGTTCGACTCGAGCAGACCCTCGTAGATCGTTCCGAACTCGCGAACCGACAGGCTGCGGAAGTCGACGGGGCCGACGACGCTTTCGTCTGTCTCGTCAACGACGAGCGCGGTAAGTGCTGGCCCGAACTCGGCGTTCGAAAGGCGCGCTTGCGCGAGTGCGGCGCCGGCGGGGTTCACCTGCGGGTCGCCGGAGAACAAGCCGCCGTTGTAGGCCGGGACGCCGAGCTCGACGTTACCGACGTCGATCGCTCGCCACAGGCCCACCACGTCATCCCAGAGCGAGGTGTCGTTCGGATCGAACACGAGCTCGCCGTCCTGCCGGCGATCAGCGAGCTGGCGCGCCAGCGCTTTCAGTGCACGCTCGCGATACAAGCCGTTCGAGCGGTAGGGGAGCAGATCCTTGTCCTCTGCGTACGCAACGAACAGCAGCCGGAACAGCACGTTGAGCGCTTGCTCGTACACCTCGTCGAGCGTTGCGTCGCCGCGGCGGGCGGCAAGCGCCGTTGCGAGCGAGGGAACGGCGTCCTTATAGACACGGTCGCGAAGCCTCGTGGAGAGATCGGCGGCGTAGTCGCGCGACTCCTCGAGCACCTGCTCGAAGCTGCCGCCCGGCAGAAGCGCCGGCGCGGAGAACAGCAGCGACAGGTAGCCGGCCTGGTCGTCGGGCAGCAGGGAGAGGTTCGCTTCGACGAACGTTTCTGCGCGCCCCTTACGTCCGACGCCGACTTCGGGCCGGGCCGAGTAGACGCGGATCTGCCGGCCGCGGGTGAGAACGGCCCAGGGCAGCCCTTCCCGGTCGGCGGCGGCGAGCGCATGCGCGACGGCGCTTGCACCGTCGAAGCGCAGCGTCGGCTCTTCGAACACTTCGCCTTCGTCGAGGAAGACTGCGACGGCGCGTTTCTGGTCGCCGGCGGCAAGAACCGAGGTGGTGGCGCCGTGGTCTTCGACCCGGAACCCGAGCCGCTCAACCAGGTCGCGGCCGCGATGAGCGAGAAGCGGCCGGGCCTGGTCGCACAGCTCATCCCAGTCGGTGCGCTCGGGAACGCGGTCGCGCAGCTCGTGCGAAGCGAACATGCCGTGGTTGCGCAGCCCCGGCAGGTCGGCCCCGACTTCCGGAAGCATCGCCGTGAGAAAGCGGATCGCGGCGTGGCGCGAGGGCTCGGCGAGCGCGGCCTCGGCGAGCCGTTCGGCCTGGGCGAGCTCGATCCGAGCGATCACCGGCGGCTGCACTCCGGCCGGCCCGCACAGTGAGGCCTGCCAGCGGTCTCCGTCGCGGAAAGCGACCACGGTGAGCAGCGGGTTGGGCGCGTTGTCGAGCCGTTTTGTCCAGAGCTCCCGGACCGCCGCAGCGGACGGCTCCCGCGGGGCGGTCGCGAGTGCGACCTCGAGCGGGTAGGTGCCGCGTCCGTCGAAGGCTGCCACCGGCTCGAGTCCGGAGACGCCGGCGGGCAGCCGCCAGTCGCGCTGTGGCTCGTGATCGGCGAGGAACCGGTCAGGGGTCGCCGACTGCTGTTGAAGGAGGCTCATGGTGTTGACGGGAGGCGGGGCCTGGGACGCTAACGCACCAACCGGCGGCTGCCGAGGGCGGTCATCAGTCGTCGCCGGGCTCTGACTCCTAGGATCCCGCACGGTGAGTGGCGGCATCTACCTCCTCCGTGGCGAGGACGAGCTCGTATGTGTAAGACGCCGCTGGGTCGAAGAGCGCGACGGCAGAGCGGACTAGCCACGGCCGAGCTTCGCTGCTAGCAGTGCCTCGGTCTGAGCACCCGCGTCGTCGCTGTGGAGCCAGTCGGCGACCTCGTACTCACTGATCCGCAGCGTCGGCGCGTACCCGTGCTCAAGCGGGAGGATGTCGGCAAGCGCATCACGGAACGCGCGCTGGCGGTGGCGGCCATGCTCCCCGTCGAACAAGGGAGGCTTCGGCTTCCCGAACCCGCCACCCTCGAGACGTTGTTTCTGCTCACTGCGCACAATCCACTCGGCGGGGTCGAATGCGAGCGGCACCGTGTCCGCGTAGCGCCGGAGTGTGTCGGCGCGGAAGCGGTTGAAGTGCTGGGTCTCGTCGAACTCGAACACCCGCACGACGCCGTCGTGTTCGAGCACGGCGTCGAGCTCGCGCCGCTCGACCGGGCGCATCACGTCTGGCAGTTCGAGGCCGGGCGACAGCTGTTCGTACAGCTCCTGGATCAGCGGCCAGCGGCCGCCGCATTCGGACTTGCCGGGCCGGATCAGCCAGGCCGGAGTCGGCAGTACCTGTGCGCCGAGCGCGTCAACGACGAGCGAGATGACCCGACGTTCGCGTTCCCGTGCCATTTGGCGCCGAGCTTACGCTGCTGGACTCGCGCGATACCTTCTGCTGCCTCGGACGACTAGCAGGTGATGCTCGTCGATCAGGAACTCGTCGAGGCGCTCGACGGCAACCCGTGCCTTCTCTCCGTCGTCGAGTTGATCGTGTCGCAGCGCGACACCCTCGCCGGGTTGCTAGGGGAGCAGCCCCTGGGTCCGGCGTGGTCGATCTCGTCGAGCAGCAACAGCTGCTCGCGCCCGCTCCAACGCCGTTCGAACTCTGCCCGGATCACGTCCCGGTGCTCGGGCTCTTGCCGGTAGCGCTCAACCAGTAGCTCGGCCGGCCACGACGCAAGCCCGGTGCGGTACGGGTGGAACCGCCACGCCTCCTCCGCCGTCATCTCGCGCACCGTCCACCAGCCGTTCTTGCCGCGCGCCTCGATCGCCGTCGCGTGCTCGCGGGTCAGGTTGACGTTCAGGAGCTGGCCGTCGCCGGTCTCGACACACCATGTGCGAGCGCGGTGGTCTCCGTTCACGGACGGTTCACGATCGTGCGCTCCTCGAAGTCCTCGGCGTGCCCGACTCGGCTCAACGAGACATGGCCGCCATCGACGGCGACGGCCCCGCACGGACACCGTCGGAAGTCGCGGTTGTGCTCGGACTCGACGACCGTGTTGCAGCGACGGCAGCGGACAGCGTTCCGGACGATCTCTTGCCGCGCGCCTTCGTCCTGGTTCACGGGCGGTTCACGATCCCGAGCTCGCGGGCGAGCTCGTCGAGCATCGCGGTGCGGCGCTGGCCGAGGTTGTGTCGCAGGTAGGTGCTGGACACAAGCTCGGGCTGTGAGCGCAGCAGCTCGCACACCTGCGCGCGCAGCTCGATCGACGCCGATGTGAACGCTCTGCGAATCAGCGTGTACGCGCTTCTCGCGCTCACCGGCTCAGAGGTGATGGCGACTGATGGAACCGCGGCGGTGTCGGCGAGAGCGGGAGGGAGCGGGCTCGTCAGCCGGTAGCGCCACTCGCTGCTCGGATCGGCGCCTACAGGCGCCGCGTCGATTTGCGCGCCGGCGCGCCGCAGCCGAGCGACGTACTCGCTGTAGCGCGGACCGGCGAGTTGGGCGAGCACACGGCCCGGAAGCCCGGCGTCGCCGGCTTCGAGGAGCGCCGCGAGAAGAAGACGCTGCCTGCCACCCACGCAGCGAACCTAGGGCGGCCTGACGTTCATTCCGGCGCCATGCGCGCCTGGGCGCTGTTCAGCCGGTCAGCAGTTCTGCGCGGTCGAGCCGGCGATCATCAGGCTCGAGAACAGCAGGTCGTTGACCGAGCGCGCGTTGTAGCTGTCCTCGGCGGCGCCGGAGCTGAACTCGACGACGACCCCGCCGCCTGCCTTGCCGTGCCCGAGTTGGTGTTGGAGCGCGGCGCTGTAGGCGATCAGGATGGCGCACGAGCCGCCGTGCACGGTGAAGCTCTTGAGGTGCGCGTCCGCCGGCAGCTCGTTCATCGCCGCCTGCTTTGCCTGCGACACCGGGATCCCCTTGCCGTCGCCCGGCCTCATCTCATAACTGATGACGTGCCCGCCGATCGGCATGACGGCGTAGTAGCGGTCTGCGTAGAGCAGGCCGGTGCCGGCGCTCGGGATCGGGTCGTAGCAGCAGCCGGGAACGAGGTTGCCGCGATGGTCGGCCTGGTGATGTGCGTTCCACGCCTTGACGGTCGCACCGAAGCCGGTGATCTGGCCGGAGCTCGTCGACGCGACAGCGGCGCCCGCGACAACGAGCGCGATCAACGCGCACGCAAGTGCCGCCCGTCTTCCTAGCTGCCCCCGACCCACTGCCGGAGTTTGCCCGCAGCCTCGGCGGGCGTCAACGGACCCCTTCGACGTGAAGCGGGCGGGGTCTGAGTCGTTAGCGGGACGGCAAGCGTTTCGACTTGCCGTCCCGCGTCGTCGTACCTCGCCTAGCGAATGAAGCTCCAGTTGCCGTTTTCCCACGGGTCATTGGGGTCGTCTGTCGCATTCCTGAACAGGATCTGCATGATCTCCGTGCGTGAAAGGCGGCCGGTCAGATGAAGGCGCAGATCGACGTGATCTTGAGCGGCGTCGATCTCTCCACCAAGGCGCATGAGTGTGGCGTTGAGCTGCTTCCACGTCTTCGTGCCGAACTCAACGTCTGAGTAGCCAGTGAATCCGGGCCGGGTTAGAGCGTTGAGGGTTGCCACATTGCCGCCGCCGATCATCTGGTACGTCGCGATGGGCGGCCGAGCGGTGGGCAGGTAGTGGAGCGCGATGATGTCGCCTTGTCCGTGCACGAAAAGCGTGTACCGCCTGGCGATGATCTGGACCTCGCATCCAAGCGGACAGTTGCCTGCGGCGCGTCCGTGGCGCAGGAAGAGGAACTCTCCGTTGGAGCCTTGCTCCAACGGAGAAAGGAGATACCCCACGTGTGGGTAGCGTCCAGTCGTGATGCCGACACCGTCGACGAGAACATGCGAACCCTTCCCGCCCGTGATGCTGGTGCTTCCTTCTTCCAGCGACAGGTTGAACTGACCTTTGACGAAGATGTCAGCGTCTTCCCGGCCCTGAATCAGCAGATCGCGTGCCTGGGTGCAGAGTGCGATACCAGGGTGGTAGTTCATGCAGCGCTTCGCGCGCGGAGCTGCTTCCGCGCCGGAATACGCGGCGGACTCGAGCGAGTTCAGGAAAGCGGTCTCCGGCGAGGCGATCTGGATGGCGCCACTGTGGTGATGACGATGCTCGTGGGAATGGCTCAGCACGCCGGCGATCAGCGCGGCGATGACGGCGATGACGAGAATCAACGGCAGGACGCCGATGCCTGAGTAGCTGACGGGAGGGTTATGCGTACGTCCGAGCTCGCTGCGGGACATGGTGCGCTCCTTCTGGTGTCGGGGGATAACCCGACCGTCCGGCCGCGCACTCACCTTCTGCCGGCATCGTTGCAATGTCGCAACGACCAGGTCCGCGCCCCCTTGCCGCGAAGCGGCTCCCACCGGCGTGTCGTGCGCGACGGCGTGAGCAGTCGACGAGGCTAACTCTGACGTCGCGGTAGTTCTTCGAGGAGCGGACTGAACGGGCTCTCGAAGGGTTGGATCTCGTCGAGCGAGGCGCGCGAGGCGTCGACCTGTTCGAGCCAAGCGGCGACGCCAGGCTGGGCGAGGAGTGCGTCGAACTCTGCGCCCGGCACCTGTGTGGCGAGCTCCACGACCTCGGCGTAATCGCTCGCCTGGCTGATCGCGTCGATCTTGCTCCAGAGAGAAGCTACGGCCAAGAACACGATCGTTCGTCCGGTCTGGGGCGCGGCGGCGAGATCGGGTTCCTCTGGATCATCGTTGATCGCGTTCATATCGGCGATCAGGCTGTCGAGTTCTTGCCGGGTGAAGCTCATGTCGTCCATCGTCCACAGGTCGTCGCTTGCATCGCACCGAATCTTCGCGAGCAGCTCGCGGGCATGTGCCTGGTCAGGCGACGGCGTGGCTGACGCGATCCGCTGGAAGCGGAGATAACTCGCAGCTGCAAAGTAGAACAGCTGCGCGATCGTCTCATCGGGGAGAGGTGCGGACGCCATGCGCTAACCGTGCTGCCGCGCATACACCTTCTGCCGAGATCGTTGCGATGTCGCAACGACCAGGTCCGCGCCCCCTTGCCGCGAAGCGGCTCCTGACTCGTTCGGTGCGCGCCGGCGTCAAGCCGGAGCGCGGAGGAGCCTGTCGTCCGCGGCGACCGAGCGGACGAGAAACACACCCTCGCTCTCGAACAACCGAGCGCGCCGGCTGCGCCGGGCGGCGTGCGAGTGAACGGCGGGTGCAGGCGGTAGCGTCGAACGCATGGAGCGTTGGGCGTCCCCGTACCTCGAAGCGCAGGCCGCCTACCTGCGAGCTCTCGGCCGCTCAGCGGCCGCCGAGGTGCTCGAGCGCGACCAGGTCTACGCGGTGCGCACCGGCGTCGCCTCGAACACAGAGAACGGGATCATCAGCCCCGGCGACCATCCGATCGGCCCGGAGCTCGCCGGCGAACTTGTCGCCTGGATGGGTGCCGATGCGGTTCCCGCCTCCTGGCTTGTCGCTGAAGGCGCCGGGCGCCCGGAGACCGCCGGTGTCCTCGAGCAGCTCGGCTGCGAGCCCGAGCTCGAAGCCTGGGAGATGGAAGCCGCGATCGCCGAGCTCGAGCTTACGGACATCCCGGCCCCTGCCGGTGTGTCGATCGGCGCGGTCGAGGATGCCCGGCAGCTCGAAGCGTGGCTCGACGTCGCCGGTGTCTGCGGCTGGTTCGACAACGCCGCGGAGCGGACGGCATGGCAGGCACTTCTCTCCGGGCTTCCGCTCAGCGCCTCCGCGCCGCTTGTCCTCTATCTCGCCAACGCCGGCGAGCAGCCGGTCGGGATGGCCTCGGCCTTCTACACACCCGAGCTCTGTCTGCTGAACGCGGTCGCGGTTGTGCCGGAGGCTCGCCGCAACGGAATCGGCCGGGCACTCGCACACACCCGGCTCGAGGAGGCAAGGCGCCGCGGCTTGTCGATCGCGGTGCTCGCTCCCTCACCCGACGGTGAGCGGCTCTACCAGACGCTCGGCTTCCGCCGGCATCTCCAGCCGCCGGCGCGCTGGTTCTACCTGCCGGCGTAGCAGGCAACGCCGTGTCGGACTTACTCAAGTCCTCAAGTCGACGACGAACGATCAGCGGGTGTCAGCACACCCTCGAGCCGTCGGCGAGTCTCGGCGGTGCAGTCGTGCCCGACGCGCTCCAGTCTCGCGATCGTCGAGTGCGACACGCCCGCACGCCGGGCGAGCTCACGCTGCGAGATCCCATGCTCCATCCGGTACTTGATGAGAGCGCGCGCGAGCTTCTCGGAGGCGTCGACGTCGGCCCGCATCACGCGGCCAGCATCTCTGGCGAGACCGTGCGATTCAGGCTCGTGATGACCACGATCGCATGCAGCTCGATCGAGACGACGTAGGCCCGCTGCTCTCCCTCGTCCCAGACGTAGAGCTGACCGGGCTGCGCTTGGTGGTTCGGCCGATCGCCGTAGAGCGTGCACCAGTCCGGCTTCGACTCGCTTGCTCGCTGTCGGCCGTGAAGCCCGGAGCGGACATCCTCGATGATGTGGGCCTCGAGCATGGCGTCGCTGATCGAGCGGAAGCGGACGCGAGCTCTCTCCCGTGCGTGCCCTGTGATCTCGACCGGCCGTGAGCGCGCAACATGGTTGTGCTTCTGGCGCTTGCGCGCCCGGCGTCGCTTTTGACGCCTTCGTTCCTCTTGCTGCCACAGCCGGATCACATGGACGCTGATCCCGAGCTCGCAGGCGGCCTCGTGATCGCCGCGCGTCTCCAGGAGCTCGAGCGCACGAGCGCGAAGCTGAACGTCGTCCCGGAGCTGCTTGGCGGTTGCCGCGTCCATGCACCGAGCATCCGGGCGAGCACGTCGAATCGCAGAGCTCGTGCAGCTAGCTGGCGTGCCGGACTTACGTAAGTCCTCAAGTCGAACGTCCAAGCGAGGGACGACTGCGGCCTCGAACACACCCTCGCTTGGCAGGTCGCCGGTGAATGTCGCGTCGCGCTACGCGCCACCTGTGGGCGAGTCGTCGCTGGGGTGTCGATCGACTTACGTAAGTCCTCAGATCAGCAAGTTCTCCCCCAACCGGGGGAGGACCGAATGCACGAGTGCTGCGCGGCCACGGATCGTCGGTCATGGCTCGGGTCAGGACACCACCCCGATGTCCTAACCCCCGAACCCGATCCGCTCCCCGAAAGGACACCCCCGATGCTTCATCCCGACACCCACACACTCCAGAAGATCAAGCCGGCATCCCGCCTCGAGGAGTCAGGCGTGTTCTGGCTCATGCTCCTCCCGGTCGTGATCGCCCTGCTCGCGCTGACCCCGATCGGCCACACGCTCGCGCACAAGATCGGCCACGACATCCGGATCGTCGCCGCGAACACCTACTCGCAGGACGCGAGCAAGCAGACCCTGCTCGGGGATCTCTCGCACGAGTCGAAGGCGTACGTCCAGATGATCCGCAAGGGCAACCCGATCACCACGTTGCAGCACGCCCGCCAGCACGCGATCAACGCCGGCGCAGCGAGGGTCGGCGGCCAGGTCAACGACGTCGTCTCCCAGGTGAACGCAGCAGGAGCAGCCCCGTCCAAGTAGCCCTCGAGACGACACGAGCGAACGGAGCTGTCCGAGTAGGGGAGAGGCTGCCGGTGAACGTCGCGTGGACTTACGTAAGTCCTCAAGTCGGTTCGACATTCACCGGCAGCAAGCCCTTGCACGAGGGTGTGTTCGAGAGACCGGGATGCACCAGATAGAGGAAGAGCAACGGCACTCGCAGTTCCGACCAGGGGAGCACTCGCAAGCACTTGCAGCTCGAGCTCGCGAGGGGGAACGGCAGAGCAGGAGAGAGGTTGAAGCGAGATTCCTTTTACGGAAGAGAAGGGGTGGATCGGGGTCGCTGTCGTCCCTCTTACGGAGCAACTCTCGAAGAGCTCGAACCGAGGGAGCGGGATTTGATCTTCACCTGACGACTCAGACGAGCAGGCTGCAACACACCCTCGGGAACGAGACAGAGAGAGCACCTCACCGCAGGTGAGGCATGGCTAGAGAAGCGATGGGGAGCAGGTCGAGGGACAGCCGATGAATGTCCCAACGCGAAGCGGTCGACCATGCAGCGTGATCCGTCAGCCGGCGAACGGCTACGGCGAGGGTATGGGTCTACGCGAAGGCAAGGCGTGTGCCCGAGAACGCGAAGCACCTTGTTCCGGAGCGAGCGCAGCGAGCGTCCACCAGAGGGTTGCTCTTGCACTTCACGCGAAGCGCTCGAGACGCAAGTGCTTGACGAACTCGAGCGACAACGCGAGAGGACGACTGGACGGGGAACGACGGGAGCGAGGAGCGAGCGAACGCACAGCGCGTCGCCGCCAGGCACGTGCGCTGTGCGTGAGTGAGCGACTGATCCATAGTGGGGAAGAAGAAGTCTCGGCAAGCGTGCGACGTGCGATCTGCTGTGGTCGCCACGTGGCGAGACCCTGATGGTTGCTTGCTCTCAGCGCGATCGAGGGTGTGGTGGTAGCGGCTTCGCGCGCGGCGATTTTCCGGGCAAATAAACGGCGGTCGGAACACCGTGCGCGGCCGTATTCCTTGGCTTAGCGGCGACACACCCCCGACACCGCCGTCAAGGAGCAACGACCGATGAGCGCGACTGCCGCGGTAAACGACGAAACGCTGAACGAGCGCTGGCTGCGTGTCTCAACAGAGCTCGCGCCCATCGCGATCGAGCATCACCCGGCGAACAGTGCCTGGTGGATCTCGGACGCTGTCATGTCGGTCGCGCGCACCTACTTCGACCTCTGGGATCTATTCATGTCCACGGTCCCCGACTCCGCCGAGGACGACGCCCGTGGTTGTGCTGCGATCCGCCGCACGGCAACCTCCGCGCTCGACGACCTGAGCGCGGTCGACTCGCTCATCAATGAACACCTCGTCTTTCTGGGCGGCCTGCGGACGAGCGCACCTGAACCGCTCGTCCAAGCACTTCGTGCGCTCATCACGAGCTTCACTGAGCTGCGGGAGATCAATGCCTGGGACGAGCTCAGGGAGCTCGGGTTGAGCAGCGCTGACGCGATCCAGCGGTGGCTGACCGAGGAGGACACGGTCGCGTGGATGCGGAAGGCACGCACAGCCGTGCTCCAACGAGGAGAAGAGCTCGCAGCGGCGCTTGCGGGTCTCCCGACGGAGCGAGCGAACATCATCCTCACGCACCTCGTGGTTGCGTTGTTCGGAGGGGCATTCGGTGTCCTCGTCGATGCCTGGGGCGCCTCCGCCGCTCTGCTTCTCATGTCGCCCTACTTCCTCTTTGCGCGCCGGTGGGCGTACTGGATCGTCGTGTTCTACGCCGGTGCCGTCGCAGTTCTCCTGATCCACAGGCTCGCCTAGACCCGACGATGACTGCCACCTCGAACACACCCACTTCCAGCACGCGCCCGGCGAAGGAGAAGCGGCAGCTGGCGCTCGCCGAGAAGGTGGCGAAGCTATCGGCCACCAAGCGGCAGATCCTCTGCCATCTCGTCTATGCCGGCACCGCAACCGGCTTCCAGGTCGGCGGCTACGTCGACCCGATCGTGTACGCGCACACGGTGCTCAACCCGGCCGAGCAGCCCTACCTGGCGTCGCTCGAGGCTGGGTCGCTCGACGATCCGGACGAGCTCGGCGACGACCTGGCAATCGCCGCGGTGCTCAAGGCGGAGGACGGGCAGGCGGTGCTCGAGCTGCACGACGGGCGTGTGGTCGTCCTGCCGAACCACCTCGAGGTCTGGCAGTTCGAGGAGGCGCGGCTCGCCCATCTTGTGTCGCCGGCCGAGCTTAGGACTTACGTACTTACTCAAGTCCGCTCGTCGAAGATCGAGAAGCTTGCTGCGGAGCTCGATCTCGACGAGCGGCAGCTTGCCGGCATGGAGTTGCTCGCCCTCCGCTACCGTCGCGCCAAGCAGGGGCGCGTACAGGAAGCGCTGACAGAGCTCGCCGACGACGGCTTCGTGAAGCGGCTCGTGTTGAAGCGCGAGCGGGATGTCGCCCGTCTGCGCGCGCTCTCCGACCCGGAGGTGCGCGGCCATACGACCTCTGCTGGCAGGCGCGGCCGGCCGATCGCTGCGTTCCAGCTGACCGCGCTGGGGCTCGATGTCGCCTGCGATCTGCTCGGCCTCGAGCCGGAGCGCCGGCCGTCGATCAAGAAGCAGTCGAAGTCCCTCGCCCGTGCCGACCACGCGCTCGCTGCCGCGACCCTGTACGGCTACCTGAACGCGATGCAGTGGGCGGGTCAGCTCGAGCTCGTCCGCTTCGAGCGCGAATACCAGTGGCCGTCCCATGGCGGGAAGAGCACCACCCCGCGCACGGACATCGTCGTCGAGGTCGCACCGGTCGGTTGCCGCCGCCGGCTCACCTATGAGCTCTGCGTCGAGATCGACATGGCAACCACCCGCAAGCGGATGCCCCGTCCCGGCGACGACCAGAGCCTGGTCCTCTACTACGACTGGCGCTCCTACAACGACCTCGCCCGCTCACTGAAGCGGCAGCTCCGGTTCGTGCAGATGGTGCCGTCGTTCGCCTACACCGCCCCGGCGACCCAGGCCAAGCACCACGCCACCTTCGACGCTGAGTTCAAGGCTGAGGTCGGCGACAAAGCGGCCGCGAAGTTCGTGTTCATGGAGGAGCCAACGATCCGCAACGTCGCCCTCCGCCTTTACCGCAACGTCGAGATTCTCGGCCGCGACCTGCGCGCCGCATCCCCGTCCAAGGCGGCCGCGTAGGTCAAACCAGCGCATGTTCCTACCTTCACTGAAAGAGACCCCGATGCCCACGCTCCCGACACTCCACACGATCCCGACCCCGCTCAAGGCCGCAGCCGCGGCGGTCGCTCTCGCAGCCGCCGGATACGGCGCCGGCCAGACGACGCTTTCGTACCACGGTCTGATCGAAGGGCTGCTGTTCGTAGCCGCCATCGGCGTCGTCGTCGCGGTAGCCGGGATCAAACGGGCGCCGGCGCTCCAACTGCCCGACGACCGGGTCGAGTTCTCGATCTCCCACAGCGCCCTCTCCTCGTTCGAACAGACGAAGGAGCTCCTCGACGCGATCTACGGAGCATTCAGCGACGACGAGGTCGACGTGCGCGAGATGTACCAGCGCAGCCCGGACGGGAAGACGCTCGATGCCCGCTTCGTCCTGTCGGTTCCGCGCCGCCTCGAGCGACGGATGAACGACGTGCTCAACCTGAAGCTCGGCGACGCAGTCGTCAAGCAGCTCGACGGCCGCACCTACGCAGCCGAGGCATGGCTCTCACGGCCGGCACAGGCGGACGGGACGCTGCCCGAGCTCGACGGTGCGCTCGCCGCACGGTTCCGGTTCAACCCCGAGCGGGGCGGGGGCGCAATGCCGATCGCAGTCGGCAGCGACGTGCACGACCAGATCCAGCCGGCGCTCAGCCACCTCGTCTCGCTGCCCGGCGTCCAGGCGGTCGAGCTGTACGCGCAGATCGTCGCCGTGCACGAGGACGCGAAGCACGCCCGCACCGACGACGCGCGCCGGCTGATGCTGTACGGGATCGGCGCCGGCGTCGCCCGTTCCGGCGCCCGCAGCGGCGCCCGGCTCGCGCTGTTCACGGCGAGCTCGAGCATCCGGCTCGCACTCTCCGTCTTCCTTGTCGCCGCGGCGCTCGCGATCGCCGTCTGCTGGTGGGCGGCGGGCCTCGTCTTCTGGCTTCTCGCCACACGGCTGCTGCCGCAGTTCCTGCGCAGCTTCCTGCTCATCTGCGGGTTCACCTTCGGCGCACGGCCGACGCCGCTGTGGATGCGGGTGCGCCGCTGCTGGCCGCGGGCACTGCCGCTTCCGCGTCTTCTCCGCCGCCGGCAGGAGACGCCGATCGCTCCCGTGGCGCCGAGCGACAAGGTGGAGGCCGAGAAGATCAAGGACGTCGACGGGGCGATCAAGCAGAAGGCACAGGAGCGCCAGTTCGACACCCAGCTCGTCCTGGTCGCCGTCGCACAGCAGCTGACCCCGGAGATCGAGCAGGCGTTCGAGGACGCCGTCTCCTCGATCCTCTTCAACAGCCAGCACTCCCGCCACGGGCAGGTGCTTGCCGCCGAGCCAGTCGCCGATCCGCGCTACGCGATCACCGGCCAACTCGACCGGACTGGCGAGGACACCTTCACCGCCGCCGAGCTTGCCTCGCTGCTTCGTCTCACCGACGGCAGCATGGGCGGCCGCTACCGCGTCGACCGGCAAGCTGTGCCGAACCTTCCGGTCGATCAGCGCCTGCACGCGCCGGGGCCGGGCCTCGTCCCGCTCGGGGAAGCAGCTCCCGGCTCGAGCAGCCCGCGCCCGGTCGCGATCCGCCCGGAGGACTTCGAAGGTCTGACGAACATCACCGGCAACCCCGGCGCCGGCAAGTCGACCTTCATGGCAGGACGCGCCGCACCGCTGATCGCCCTCGGCCGCCGCGTGTTTGTGTTCGACGTCGCCGACACCGACTTGGGCGACCGGATCATCAACCGCGTCGAAGACGCTGACCCGAAGGCGCTCGACCGGATCATCGCCGTCAACTGGGACTCACACCGCACCGGCAAGAGCGTCTACTTCAACCCGATGGACGTCCGCGACCGCGCCGACATGCGCTTCGCAGCCCAGCGCGTCGACGCAGTGCTCGGGATGATCGTCGGCGACCTGAAGACCGCGCCGCGCGCAGCCGCGTTCATGAAGGTGCTGCGCAGCGCGCTGATGAACATGAACCACCACGCGCACGAGCTCGCAATGAGCCAGGGCCGCGACCCGGAGCAGGTTATGAAGGCGAACATCGCCGCGATCCGAGTCGCCATGAACGACCTCGCGATCCAGCACCTCGTCGTCGAGCTCGAGGCGTCCGAGGAAGACCAGGAGCTGTTCCGCAACCAGCTGTGGTCGATGCCGAAGGAAGAAGACCAGCGCAAGGTCTTTGAAGCGATGGCGTGGCGGTTCCGGGAGGCGTTCGAGGACGAGCAGATCGCCCGGCTCCTCTGCTCGCCGTTCAACCGGATCGACTTCCGCCGCTGGATCGACGAAGGCTGGTCGGTCATCACGGCCCAGCCCGCCTCCGACAAGGCCACCGGCAACATGCTGAACGCGGTGATGTACGACCAGCTCATCACCGCCGCCGTGTCGCGGTTCAGCGACCTGAAGAACGCCGGCGTCAACAAGGCCGACCCGCTCCACATCTTCGTCGACGAGGCCCACAACCTCGTCCGCGTCTCCGACCAGCGCGTCGCCGACTCGATCAACGAGTTCCGCAAGGTCGGGGTCTACCCGGTGCTCGCCACCCAGGGCTTCTCCAACTACGACCTCGAGGGCGGCGAGCGGACCGCGAAAGCGGTCTTCCGTGCCGCCAACTGGTTCGTGTTCGAGATGCCGCCGGACCGCGACAACAAGAAGATCGCCCAGGCGCTCGACCCGACCGGACGGCTGGTGCGCGAAGACACGATCCAGGCGATCGACAAGCACCACTGCCTCGCCAGCGTCTCGATCAAGCAGCAGGACGGCGACAAGGAGACCCGTCAGTCGATCCCCGTGGTCGCGATCCAGCCGGAGAACGACCCGCAGCGCGACCGTTCGGAAGCCGGAGATGCGGTGTGGCGGCGCGGGCTCGAGCTGGTTGGCCGGCCGAACGAGCTCGGCGACCAGGAGCGGACGCTTGCGTTCCAGAAGCAGCTGATCGTCGAGACGCTCGAGCAGCTGCACGGCGCCAACCGCGTACGGGCCATCCGCGCGGCCTTCACCGGCGAGCCGGGGGAGACCTACAGCGTGGTCGGCGGCGCCGTTGACGACGCCGAGCTCGACTAGCGAACAGGCGAGGACGGCGCGCTCGGCGACGTGCGCGTCGTACCCTCGAGACATGGACACGACCCTCCGCCGCAACCTCATCAAGCAGGGCATCGTCGTCGCGCTCGTCGCTGCGATCTCGGTCGCCGTCGGCGCCTCGATGCTCGGTGTGGTCGTGATCTACGCCGGCATGACCGCGCTCAGCGTCGTCGCGTCCAAGGGCTTCGTCTCGGCGCTCTTCCAGGAGGTGCGCGGCGGGCAGCCGGCGTACGCCACGAAGAGCGTCTGGCGCAAGCCGCAGGGCAAGCAGGCGCACTGGGCGCGCTACCGCGTCCGCGTCCGCTAGCCGGAACGAACCGGCCCTGCCTCTTGGCAGCGTCCTCGATACGGCTTAGCGTCGCCTCCTATGGAAGAGGCCGGGGTCGAACCGCCAGGAGGCACCGAAACGCCGCCGGCCGAGAGGCCGTGGTGGGCCTGGCCGGAAACGCGGAAAGACCGGCTCGAGTACGTCGGCATCGTCGCCGGGATCGTGCTCGCGATCGTTGGCGGCATCGTCATCCCTCTCGCGCTCTTCGAAGCCGGCCACAGCAGCTCGACGGCTCTGCCGTCGACGCCATCCACGCCCCTGACATCGACGAGCTCCCCGATCCCGGCGCCGCCGGTCCAGTACGTGCACCTTGGCATGACCTCTCTGGGGTTCGACAAGGCGTACGGCCGCAAGTGGGGGACAGCGATCGACGTCGACACGCACGACCCGCTGAAGCTGCGGTTCTCGATCACCAACAAGGACGCCAAGCCGAGCCCGCACTTCGTCCTCTATCTGCTCTACCAGAACAGCTACCCGAGCTACTTCGTCGCCGGCGTCGTCCCAGAGGGAGGAGAAGGGCAGGTTTCTCTCGGCCCGCAGCTGCGGCTGAATGTGTGGTCGGGCCTCGGCGCGTTCGCTGTCGAGAGCGCCGACGTCGTCGACTCGCACGGAAAGCCACTGCGGAAGCTCGAGGTGCCGCTCAACCCGGCGAACGCGACATACCCGACAAACCTGCGCGAAGCCGGCACCTATGACCTCGGCGTCATCGCGCCACACTCGACCGCCAAGGTCGCATTCACAGGCGAGTTCCTCATGCCGATCTCCGCCGGACTTTCCGGCGGGGGTGGAACCGTGCAGTTCCGCCATGCGACAGCGAGCCGCCACAGCTACACGACGACCGGGAGCGCCCAGGCGGGCGATCGCTTGCGGTTCGCGGTGCAGCTCAACAACACCGGCTTCGGCAAGAGCAGCTTCCAAATGTACGTCCAGTTCACGCCGCGCCACCCGGCGTCGTTCGTGAAGGTGTCGGTCAACGATGACGAGGTCGTCAACGGGAAGAAGTGGGTGATCGGAAACGCGATCGTCAACGCGCGCGACAAGCCGATCTCGCTCCAGATCATCCCCGGCACAACGACGCTCTGGAGCGTCGATTCGAATTGCAGCAGCGAGCGTGAACTGACGAGGCTGCCGGATGGTCTCGATGAGGGTGGCCTCGCCGTCCCCGTCGGCGGATTCCGTCCGCACGACCCATGCCACGGCGCCGAGTTCGCACGCTGGCTGATCTTCGACGTCGCCGTCCACTGACGAACGCTACGGAACCGGCGGCGACGCAGCTCCCGCCAGCATGTTCGCAATCCCGTTGCTGATCGCCTGTTCGGGATGCGGCATCGCCGGCGGTCTGGTCGAGACGCCGCTGAACTCGCCGCGCAGCGAGGCGAGCGTCGCACGGCCCGCCGGCGTCGACGGCTCGTAGGCGGCGACAAGCGTGCTCGCGTGCTGCTCGAGGAGCGGCAGCGGGTTGCGGCCGACGAGGACGAACAGGATCCCGTAGAGGCCAGCAAGCAGCACCGTCCACTCGCAGAGGTTGCGGGCGAGCTCGCCGCGCCGGGTGGGGGAGTGAGAGGTCATGGGCCGACTGTCGCTCCGCTTTCGGGCTGGTGAGAGCATTTTGCTCTCAGCCATTCGACCGGGCAGCCGCCGAGCCTCGGGGCGACATGAACCCGACCGTTTGGAGGCATCCGATGCGCCCGCTCACGCTCGCGGCCGCCGCGCTTTGCGTGGGCGTGCTGCTCGCCATCTCCGGTTCGTCTGCGTCCGCTGCATCAGCACCTGCGGCCGGCGGCCAGCTGATCCTCGCCCAGCGAAACGTCGTCTACTCGCTCCCCGCCGGCGGCGGCCGCCCGCATCGGCTGTTCGCGACGCCGGCGAAGATGGTGCCGACCGCCGTCTCGCACACCGGCGGCGTCATCGGGAGCGTCGACTTCAAGCACTCATGGGGCTATCCCGACCCGGCCGCGTACAGCATCGTCGTCAGCGACCTGCACGGCGGACAGCGGCACTCGATCGGCTACGGCCAGTCGGTCGCGCTCTCCAACGACGGCAAGTGGGCGGCGATCGAAGGCGTCGACATCCACTGCACCAAGCAGCCACGGACAGCGGACGCCCCCGACCCGTGCAACGCGCTCACGATCACCCGCACCGACGGCAGCGCAACCGGGCGCCGCGTGTACGACAACTTCCAGAGCGAGATCGCCGCCTGGTCGCACGACGGCTCCCAGCTCGCGATCGTGCACGCGCTCAACCGCAAGCTGTCGCGGCTCGAGTTCATCACCCGCGACAACCACCGTGTCGGGCGCACGTACACGCTCCCGATCGGCAACGAGGTGTTCGTGCAGCAGGGCGACTGGCAGCGCGGCCGGATCGTCCTGTCGGGATCGACGCAGTTCGGAAACGGCTTCCTCTACGACCTGAACACGAGGACCGGGGCGGCGTGGTCGACCGGTGTGCCGGCGACGCCGGAGCTCTGGCTCTCACGAGGCGGTGGGCAGGCGGTGCTCGGCGGCGTGATCTCGTGGAAGGGCGATCCGGGCGGCGTGCCGGGCGGCGGTGTGATCGCCGACAGCCTCACCGACTACAAGACATGGGACGCGGCGACTGAGCTGTGGGTCAACCAGCAGGCCGACGAGAGCACGATCCCGCCGCTCCATCCGCTCTATGTCTCGAAGCGGCAGTTCGAGGTGATCGGCTGGGCCTGGTAGCCCGGCCGATCACTGTTCACGTCCCGAGCCCGACCGCAGCTTCGAGCCGTGCGCAGTCGAGACTGACGGCAGCCCAGATCGCGTCGGCCGCCGATTCGCGGTCTGCGTGCTCGAAGGCGGCGACAACGAGCTCGTAGGGGACAGGCTTCGTGTCGGCGAGGTAGGCGGCGAGCGCCGCGAACAGCGGCTGGCGCTCAAGCAGTTCACGCTCCCTGCCGGCTGGCACCGGTTCGAGCTGCCAGCCAGCGCCGCCTTCGCCGAGCTCGAGCGCCTCCTCGAGCTGGTCAGCAAGATCAGAAAGCGTCAGCCAGATCGCATCCTCACCCGTCTCCTCGAAGCGGCGGATCACACTTCCATAGGGGATGTCTTCGCTGCGGCTGATGTAGAGGGCGAACTCGGACAGCACCGGGTCGCCCGCGAGCCAGGGCTCGGCTTCGACGGCGGCGATCTCCTGCTCGCGCTTTGCCTCCTCCCAGGTGGCGTAGACGCCGAGCGACGGGGAGGGGGTTCGGCCGCGGTCGACGACGGCGAAGGAGCCGTCGAGGTCGACCACCTTGATGTTGTCGTTGACCCGCACCGCGGTCGCCGACGCTAGCAGCACACCCGGCCGCGCCTCCTCGGTCAGCCGGCGGTCGAGATCTCGTGCTCGCGCGCGAGCACGACCGGGTCGAGCTCCTCGAGTGTCAGCGGCGGCACGGTCTGGTCGCCGGCGTCCGGGAACCGGATGCGGCAGGCAGCATCCTGGCCGTCGCAGAGCTTGCCGCAGACCCCGGAGCGGGGCGTGAGGCAGGTATGGCCGACCGAAAGGAACGGGCACGACTCGAGCGCCGACGCGCCGAGCCCTGCGGAGTCGCGGTGTGCAGCCTGGAGGTCGAGGATCACGTGCTCGTCGGCGCCGCGGCTTCGGACACGCTCGAGATTCGCAGAGGCAGCTAGCCATGCCGCAAGCGACACCGTTCCAAGTGTCTCCCGTTCGACCGGGCCGGCGAGCTCGCCGATCCGGTGCAGCTTCACGCCCTCATGCTCGAGCGCCCGCAGCTCCTCGAGCGACAGGCCAAGCCAGGCGGAGAGCCGGCCGAGCTCGATCGACCTCGGATGCCGGCGCAGCCCGAGCTCGCGCGCCCGCCACAGCACAGCCGCTTCGGTGCGCCCGAAGAAGACGGCGGTGAACTCCGCCTCCTGCCGGCAGAACCAGCGGCGCAGGTAGTCGTCGTGGAACGCCGTCCACTCGAGCTCGGCAGGGTCGTCGCGGCGAAGCCGCAGCCGTGGGTTGAGCGCGACCCGCTCGGCGTACTCGCGTGCCGCCCGGTTCGGTGTGCCGGTCGCCTCGGCGGTCTCTGCGGCCTTCGTTCGCACCCGGTCGATCGCGGTGAACATGCGCGAGCGCGTCTGCTCCCGCGTCGGGCCGCAGATTCCGAGTTGCTCGCCGAGCCAGATCTTGTCCGCCTCCGCGCGCGCCCACGGGTAGCGGCGACGAAGCGCACGCTTCGTCCGTTCGGGATAGCGGTTCTTCGGGCCTTTGCTCACACAGCAACGATCGCCGCGCGCATGCACGTACACGGGCCACTGCCGATCGACGGAGAGCGCCGACTAGGGAGCACGACCAGGCTGTGCGCGGGCGCCTGACGCTGTCGAGTCCGACATTCACCGGCTCGAGGGTGTGTTCGAGAGAGCACTGTTTCTCTACTCAGAGGCAGTCCTTGTCCCTTTTACGGACGAGTCAGCAACTCGGAGGGCTGTCGGCGCTCCGTAAGAGGGACGAGAGCGTGGGCCTTCCTCTTGAAAGTGCTTGCGACGCTCTCTGACACACCCTCGAGCGCGCGACGGAGAGGCCGGTGAATGTCAGCTCATGCGCGGTGTCTAGCCGAACCGCACGCCGCTGTAGCGCAGCTTGACGCCGCCGAGCTGCTGGCTCAGCCACGGCGTCAGCTTCACACGAGCCTCGAGGAAGATCCCGAACGGCGGCTTGACCCGGAACACGCAGCGGGCGCCTGCATTCGGGCCGAGCGGTGCGCGAACAACCACCGTCGAGTCGACCTTACGCACAGCGCCGTTGCTGCGCGCTTCGACGCAGAGGACGGTGATCGGGTGCGCGCTCGCCAGCGCGAACAGCGGGCTTCCAACGACGCCGGAGATGAGGTCGTAGGCGGGCTGGCCGTGCTGGTAGACAAGCTTCGCGGCGGACGTTGCGCGGATGCTGACCGGGACAAACGACAGCCCGTAGAAGCGCTTGCTGGTCGAGAGCGAGCTGCCCGCGGCGGTCGAGAGTGTGAGCCAGACGGTGTGGCGGCCGAAACGCGGAAGCTGCGGCAGCGTCGCGTCCATACAGCTCTCCGAGCCGTCGCTTGCAGCGGTCCAGCCCGGACCGGCGAGCCTCACCGTTTTGCTGTCGATGTGGAGTGCGACGGTCGCCGCGGCAAGCCGCGGTGTCAGCGCGGCCGAGCTGCCGTCATCCCAGGAGGCAAGCGACACGCACACCGACACGTGGCGGACAGGTGCGAACAGGGCGTCGTTGGGCGTCCAGGTGGCGTCGATCGAAACCTGGCCGCACTGCGACGAGCTCGCAAAGCAGACGTGGGTGGTGTCGTTGATCGTGGTCCAGGAGCCGCCACCGTTGGAGGAGGGGAGTGCGGCCGCGGTCGGGATCGCCGGCCAGCCGGCGACCGGCCAAACTGGAACGTTCGTCGGATCGTCTGCTTTCCAGGTGAGCGGGTCGTTGCCGAGCGAGCTGTCGAACGCGAGCGTCCACACGATGCTCGTGCCCTTGATGGCGACACCGATGCCGACCGCGCAGGCGTACGCCGGATCATCGGAACAGTCGGGGCTGAGGATCCGTTTCTTGAAGTCCGCGTTTGCGAGCCAGCCTGCAACCGCGTCCTTGGCGGTCGGGTTCTTGGCCCAGCCGATGTACCAGTCGTAGCCGGCTGCGCAGTCGTGCGCGAGTACGTTCGGGTCAGACGCATTGGCGCCGGCCGCCTGGTTGAGTGCCTCGTACATCGCCATCTTCTCCATCGTCGGACCGGCAACGACGGGCGGAAGGCTGGAGGCGGCGCGCACCTTGTTGAGTTCGGCGACAGCGACTGCGATCTGCGACGGCACGGCTTTCGCACCGGAAGTCGGATCGGGCGTGCAGGGACTGCTGTCTGCGCGCGCCGGCGATGCGACCGCGGCGAGAACGGACGCGACAACCACAGCGGCGCCGAGGCAGAGCTTCGCCAGCGTGCGTGTGTTCGTCGTGTCCATGGCTCGAACCTGACCGACCGCACGCGCATTTGCCGCCAATTTCGCGACGATGTTCCGCAGAGATCCCTCGCGGTGTCAGGCGCAAGGCGTCCGGGCCGGGGGCTAGCCTGATCGCGCTGTGGCCGACCGGCAGCGGTTCGACATCATCTACATCCCGGTCTCGCTCGGGCCGGCGCCCACCTGTCATGTGCTCGCCCGCGGTGTCGAGGCGATCGACCGGACGCATGCGCTGCTCTGGTGGCTGCGCAACGAACTCGGCGTCCAGGTGGATCCCGTGTCCATGTTCGACAAGCCGATAGACGAGACCCTTGACTGCGGCTGCGAGCTCTACCTGAGCTTTCGCATGGAGCAGGTCGGCCGAATGACCGCTCTTTTGATCGGCACGCGTGCCGCGGCAGTGGCCGACATCGAGTGCAGGCCGTGCGACCAGCACACGCGCACCGACTGGCAGGCGCCGCAGCGCGCGTCCCGCGACTGGAACGGCACCGTGGCCGCCTGGAAGCACAAGCCGGGACGTCCCGAAAGCTTCGAGGCCGACTGAGCCGGCGGGGGCGACCCGTTTCCGCGTGTGGTTGACGAAATGCGCGTTCCCGGCAATCGCGTCTGACAGCCAAATCCGCGGTCGAGATCGACGCTATGTGCCCGATGTACCGGCGCGAGCTGCCGCCTGGGTCAGCACGACTCTTGCGGAGCTGGGAAGGCCGCGTTCGTTCGGCGGCAGTCCGTTGGCTGCGTACCCGCGCGCGGTGTCGATCAACGCGGACAGCGCAGGTGCGATCGGATCCTCGGCGAGCTCGGGCACGAAGTTCTCCTCGAGGTAGTCGGCGAAGATCGTCAGCGATTGCCGGCGTCTGCGGGCTCCGGTAAAGGGACGACGCCACTCTGGTCGCGGGTATCCCAAGAAGTAGCCCACCAGGAAGGCGACCAGGAAGTCGAGTTGCTGTTCTGGGGTGAACTCGGGGGTGGCGTCCTCGGCTGACATGTTCCGAGCATCGAGGCACGCACGATCGTCCCCGCCTCGCCTCCGAACAAGCGAACCACCTGGGCCAAGGCTCGATGCATAGCGCCGCGTGAATGTTCATGCGCCCGCGGACCCTCGAGGGGTCAAACCCCCGAAACCACCAAGGAGCCTTCCGCAATGTCCACCACACCAAAAGCCTGGCGCCACGCTGCAACCGTCGTCCTCATCGGTGTTGCGCTCGTCGCGTTCGCGACAGTCCTGCTAGTTCGGCATGCGACGGCGAAGAGCGCGCCGATGCCGATGTCTGCGACGCCGACGAGCGTCAAGCCGATTAGCGTCAAGCCGATCCAGGTTGTGCCACTCACGCCGCGCGGCGAGTTCAACCTCGTAAAGCCCGTGTGCAACGAATACGGCCGCGCATGCCAGTTCGAGCACATCGGTCTCCCCGACGAGCACTATCGCGGGCCGATCTGTCTGGCGAATCACGGCTGCGGAACATTCGAGGTCGAGCTCCAGCGGAGCGACTACGGCGGAATGGATCCGCTCCGTGCTCACATGATGTTCTTCTGCCACAACGCGTGCACCCACGCCGATCTCGCGGCGTTCGCGAACGCGCTCTCAAAGCGTTCGCTCGAAATCATCGTCAATGGGAAGGTAAGGCGCTCGGTCTCCGTCGCCTGGGGCAAAGGTGAGCTCCACTCCTTCCGGACCACATGGGACCCCCACCCGGTGCTCACCGGAGCCATCGACATGCATTCGCGGCCGGTCTACGTCGATCTCCGCGGCAACTATGGGCCGCCGTCCCTCGAGCCGTGGCTCGCAGTCGCCGTGATGAGCGACCACGGGCTCGTCGTCTCCTCGGCCGCCACCGACTAGCGGCGACAACTCTCCATGGACGAAGAAGAGGCGCCCCACGGGGCGCCTCTTCTGTGTGCGGCTGGTGTGCAGCTCGACTACTTGTTGAGCGGCGAGAGCGTCGGCTTCGGACCCGCCTTCGTCTCCATGCTCGAAAGGTTCGGGCGCGGGCGCTGCACGGTCGGATCGCTCAGCGGCCCAAGCTGCGGTTTGTCTGCCATGACACGGGCTCCTTGTTCAGTCGGGTACGGGCTTCGAACGTAGGCGCGCGCACGCGCCATGCCGGTCGATCTCGCGATTCAGCGAGGCGGAAGCGGCGGCAACGGCGGCAGAACAGGCCGCTCACGCGGCCCCGAGCTCGGCTCCGGCTCGAGCGACGACAGCACCGGCCGCGTCTTCGGATCGCCGTCCACATCGTCGGGCTCCTCGATCAACGACAGCACCGGCCGCCTCGCCGGATCACCTTCGACCTCTTCCCGATCGTCGATCGGAGCGAGCATCGGCCGCTCGGCAGGGATGCCGAGGGGCTCGGGGTCGAGCGGCGACAGCAGCGGCCGCGGCTTGGTCGGATGCTCGATGTCGATGCGCTCGCGCTCCATCTCCCGACCGTACGGCGCGCACGACGCCCGGAACGACCCGACGCTGCTTCGGCGCGAGTTCGCCGCCGCCCACCCGCACAGCTAGGCCCATCCCACGACGCTGGGGCTCCGTCCGACCGGAGGCGGAGAATCCGTCCCCCTCATGGTGGCGACGATCCTTGGAGAAGAGGCGACAAGCGAGCAGCTCGACGCGCTGCGCGGCCCGTTCGACCGCTGGGCTGCCGTCAGAACGGCACGCAAACAGCTCGGCCTCAAGCCGGACAAGGCGCTGCCCGGCGATGAGAGCGAGACGCTGCGCGCCTTCGGTGAGCGGCGCGCCCACGTCGAGCTGAAAGAACGTGTCGCCGAGCTCGCCGCCGCGCACGGCTGGCAGCCGACGCTCGAGGCCGTCGGCGACGGCTTCCGGGTTGACGTGCTGCTCGAACGCGACGGCCGCCGCGTCGCCTGCGAGGTGCAACTTTCCCCGTGTCCGATCAGTGCCTACAAGGAGCGGATCGACCGCTACACCGCTGCCGGGCTCGAAAGCGTCTGGCTGTGCGGCAGCTATCCGGAGAAGCTGAAGCCGGACGCACAGCTGCCGCTGTTTCGCGTCGGCTGGCCTGACGAGGAGGCAGAGCCCTATCTCGGCTTTGCCGAGCCGGAGCGGTTCGATCGTCGCGGCCGTGTCGTCGACGTCGCCGCCCGCCCGCTCGCCGAGGCGCTGCCGCTGCTGCTCGACCGCTCGATCCGCTTCGCAGCAGACGCGCGCGTGCAGCCGTACGTCGAGTTTCTCGGCTGGACCTCGGACTGCTGGAAGTGCCAGTCCGAGGTGCCGCTGTGGGACACGCGGCTTGTCGGGCGCACCTGCTGCGGATTGCCACACGATGACGAGTTCCACCCGTCCGAGGAGTGGCAGGACGCGTTCTCACCGGCGGTGCGCGAGCTCGCACGCCAGGCCGGGCTGAGCGACGCGGCGATCAAGCCGCGCTACAGCCGCACCGCCGGCACCACCTACATGAGCTTCGGCTGCCTCAACTGCGACGCCATTTTTGGCGAGTGGTTCGTGCGCCAGGATCTCTGCGAGGTCGCGTACGAGCCGCCGATCTTCGGCCAGACCGAGGCCGGCGAGGTCTTCAGCGCGAAGCGGCCGCACTGGTGTTCCGGCGACGGTGCCGGCAACTACTGCGCCTGATGCGGCGGCGCTACGGGCTGCGCCCGATTAGACGCCTGTAGAGCGCGATCCAGTTCGTTGCGATCGCGCGCTGCGCGGCACGCAGCGTGATCCGGCCGCTGCACAGGGCCTCATGCGCAGCGTTCTCGAGTGTGTCTTTGCGGTGGAAGTTCGCACGGCCGCTGCCGGGTTCGGGGAACAGGTTGGCGATGTCGTTCGATCCACCGAGCTCCAAGCTAACGATGTGGTCGATTTCGATGGTGCGGCCGTAGGGGTGCGCCGGCATCCCGTACTCGCGCTCGACCGCGAACTTCTCTTGCTCGGGGACATCACGGATCGCCGAGGTGCGGAACGAAGGCGAACAGATGACGGATTTCGTCAGGCCGCTGTAGTAGGCGCCGGGTGAGCAGCGGGGATCGGGAAGCGCCCCGCGCATACAGCCGCGGCTCTTTGTCTTCGGGTGCAGCAGCACCGTCTTCCCCACCCAGCCAGGCGGCGCGTGCGAGGCACCGGCCGAGGTGCGCGAAGCGGCGAGCGAGCTGTGGCCGACGCCGATCACGACCGCCGCAACCGCGCCTATAAGAACTGTCAGAACGCGCCGTCTCATCGCACGGCGAAGCTAGCGCGGCAACCGGCGGGTACGACCGCCATCCCGCTTCCGCAAGCTGACCTAACCCGACGGCTCGAGGACACTGACCAGCAGCTGCGCGACGTGTGTTCGATCAGGCAGCGGCCGGCGCCTGGTACGGCCACCGGCCGACGGCAAGCTGCTCGAGCTTCGCCGCCGCCATCTTCATCCCATAGCGGGCGACGACCGCGGCGAGCGCGACTGCGGTGCCGTGTCTCCCCTCCCCGGTGAGGCCGTGCAGCAGCCCGAGCAGCATCTGGGATTCGGCGAGTGCGAGCCGCCGCTCGATCACGAACCGGGCATGCCACTTCGCGGCCGCCTTGCTGAAGCGCGGATCGTCGAGCAGGAGCAGGCAGAGCAGCAGCGCCTCCTCGGTCGGGACGGTTCCGCTGAGCTGGGCGGCAGCGGCGAGCGCCGGCATCTTCAGGCCCCGCTCGAGCGCCCGCTGGAGGTGGGCATGCGGATGTCCGGCGCTCCCCATCGAACCTATGTTCGCATCGGGCGCCCGGTCGCGTATCGGAGAAACCAGCAAACCCGGCCGCGCGCCGCAAGCTCACCGCATGAACACGCGCTTCCTTCGGCTCACCGTCGCCGTGCTCGCTGCCCTCGTCGTTGCTCCGTCCGCAACCGCCGGACACGGCCGGCCGGTCGAGGTGCGCGGTCTGCCGCTCCCGGCAATCCCCCACTGCCAGTCGGCGGGAAGCAGCTACCGCTGCACCGGCCGCACAAGCCGCCGCGTCGCACGGCTCCCGATCACCGCCGGCCGGCTCGGGCTGATCTGCGGCGGCCAGATCGTCGGCCGTTCCGTGTTCGTCATCCCGTTCGACCAGCACCAGGCTCCGCAGGCGACAACGATCCGCGCCACCGGCCGCATCAGCTGCGCGACCTCGGCCGGCCGCGCATCCGGACGCCTCACCTACCAGCTCGCAGGCGGCCGACTCCTAATCACCGGCCGCATCCGCGCCGGCAGCCGCCTCATCCTCGACGTCGACGAACGGCTGCCGCTCGACGAGCGTGCGGAGATGTCGGGCGGCTCGACGCTTGCGCTGCGGCGGCTGCCTGCGACACATCGCTCGACTCGCCCGTTCGATGTGATGGCGGTCGAGCAGGCGCGCGAGCAGGCGCCGGCGCTGATGCCGGTCGTGGTCGCGGTGATCGACGACGCCTCCGTCGCCGGGTTCCCCTCGCTGAACACGCTGCCGGTGCCGGCGCCGTTTTCGGCCGACTACGCCGAGACGCACAGCCACGCAGTCGCAGTCGCGCAGATCCTCGCCAGCGGGCGCGCCGGCGTCGCCCCGAACGCGGTCGTGCTGCCGCTCGCCGCACGCTGGACCGCGGCACGCTGGAACGGCGCCTACACCGCCGACTCGCTCGCGCGCGCGATCGAGTATGCGACCGATCACGGCGCCCGTGTCATCAACCTCAGCATCCGCGCCCCGCGCTGGCCGGCGGTCGCCGATGCGCTCGCCTACGCACACGCTCACGGGGTCGCAGTGATCGTTGCCGCCGGCAACTACAGCGCCGGCGAAGACGACCCTGCGCAGATCGGCTGCACCGAACTTGCCGCCGACCCGAACGTCCTCGCGGTCGCGGCACTCGATCCGAACCACCCAGAAGTAGCCGCGCGCTACTCGGCCTACGGATCGGCGGTCGGGGTCAGCTCGATTCCCCCGGCCTCCCTCGCAGGCACGTCCGCCGCTGCGCCCGTGGTTGCCGGACTCGCAGCGCAGCTGCTCGCCCGTGCCCCATGGCTCTCCCCGGAGCAGGCGTACGGCCGCATCCTCGCCGGCGCCGAAGACGTGAGCACACCGGGCCTCGACCAGTCAACCGGCGCCGGCCGCGTCAACTTCCTGCGCACGCTCACCAGCGGCAAGGCGTGGCCGTGGGCGAAGGCGGCCGACTGCGGCGTCTACACGCAGGCGGCGAGCTCCGACCCGTGGGCTGCCCCGGCACATTCGGCCGCTGCGACGACCGAGCCGGCGGCGGCGCGCTCACACACCCAGCTCGCGCTGCTCATGGCGATCGGGCTCGCCGTCGCACTGTTCTTCGTGCTGCGCCGCGGCCGCGTGTCCCGCTAAGCGCACCTCAGCCGATAGGCGGCCGCGACAACCCTCTAAAGCCGCCCGGAACGGGCCTGTAAAGAGCGATGAACAAGAAAACACTCACGACGACCTGGAAGATCCTCGGCACGCTGATCGGCGTGGCGAACCTCGTCCTCCGTGTCCTCGCACAAATCCACCACCCATAGACAGAGCAGCCGATCTCGTCCGCTTTGAAGTGCCCTGCCGCCCTGTCGGGCGGCAGGCCCCAGAGCGCGCTCAGGCGAGCCTGATCGACACGTCGGTTTCCTCCGGCTGCACCTCGACGCCCGGCAGCTCTTCGAACTCGCCGGTGTCGCGGCGCACGAGCTCGCCCGACGCTGTCGTGGCGTAGAACTTCTCGAGCACCTGGGCGGCTGCGGCCTTGTCGAGCTGTTCGCGGTAGAGGCCGCGGCGCTCGGCCTCGCTGAGCGGCAGTTCCTCGAGCACCGCCTCGAACGCGGCTGCGTCGCTGATCCGGGCGTGGCCGCCGGGACGCCGCTTCGACAGATACACCGTCCCCGCATCCGGGATGCGCACGTTCGAGCCGTCGGGCAGCCGGTGCAGATACTGGCTCAACACGTCTCTGATCCGGGTCTCGCGGACGCTGATCCGTTCGAGGGCGTGCTGGTAGGGCGCTTCGACTGCGTCGCGCAGCCGGCGGATCCTGTCGGCTTCGACCCGGTCGCGCTTCAGCTGCAACAGCATCGCCCGCACCGCCACCTCGCCGTCGAGCCCGCTCACCTGGTCATCCTCGAGGGTGGCAAGCAGCCGGTCGACGTCGAGCACGACCTCGCCCTCGTCGGGACGGATCGCGGTCAGGATCAGGGCTTCGCTCACGGCTTCACTCCTCCAGGTCGGCGGTCGGTTCCTGGCCCGAGCGTGCGTCGCAACCCGGTCGCTTGACAGCCCGGCGGCCGCCGTGAGAAAGTGGCCGCGTTGACCCCGTGGACTGCGCAAGCGGTTCGCGGGGTTGACGCTTTTCAGGGCTGCTTTTCGGTGCGGCCGTAGGCTGTCGGCGATGACCGATCAGGTGTCGCTCGAGCAGGCCGCCCGGCTGGTGCAGGCATTCGGGCTCGGCAGCGAGCTGACCGCGAGGATCGGCGCGCTCGAGCGCTCGGTGCAGAACCGGACTGCCCGCGAGATCGCCGCCCTGCTTCCCGAAGAGGAGCTCCGCGACGAGCTCGTCGGCGCCGCCCGTGTCGTGAAGGCGATGGCCGCGCAGATCAACACGTTGATCCACTGCGCCGGGATTCTTGTCTCGGTGCCGCACATCCTCGACCCGGACGAGATCGTCGAGTACGTGTCGCTCGGCGCCGGCAACACCGGCCGCGAGTTCGATCTCGAGACCGACCGGCGTGTCGCCGAGTTCAAGATGATCGACTGGCGCGGCGGCTCCGAGAGCATCCGGCAGAACAACCTGTTCGCAGACGTGTTCGGCCTCGCAACCGCCGACACCGACAAGCGACGGGTGCTGTACCTGCTTGGGACCGAGCATGCCCTCCGGTTCCTGAACGGCGGCCGGGCGATTACGAGCGTGCTCAGCCGACTGCCGAAGGTCAGCCGCCGCTTCACCGCCCTGTACGGCGACGACCGGTTCGCGACGGTGCGCGACTACTGGCGGACGGTCGAGCACACCGTCGAGCTCGCCGACCTGCGTCAGCTGGTGCCGGCGTTCGCCGAGGCGTAGTCGCGCCCGCGCGCGAGAGACCGGTCGCGCAGCTTCGACAGCGACAGCGAGCGGCCGTCGACGTCGATCCGGAAGCGCGCCCAGCCGTTCTCTTCCCCGGAGAACGCCTTGCTCGCCGCCGACAAGGTCGGATAGGTGCGGCCGTCGTCGAGCCGAACAACCACTGCGTCGGTGTCGCGTTCGACGGTCGCCCAGACGCGGCCGTTGCTCGTGTCGGCGAAGATCCGCGCGCCGTCTGCGAGCACACCGTGCTCGACGAGGTCTGCGAGGGTGATCCGCGGCGGCCGCCGCCGCACCGTCGCCCCCACCACACCGTTTGCGACGGTGAAGTTTCCCGGCTGTGCGGCGCCGCGGTCGTCGACGAGCTCGAGCTCGGCGGCAAGCCGGCGAAGCTCCGCCTGGTGGCGGACGCCGCCTGCGACGGGGCGGCCGGCTTTCATCCGGTTCAGCCGGCCTAGTGAGACGAGCCCGAGCGTCGGTGAGGCGATCGGGCCGTCCCGTTCGATGCGGTGGCGGATCTCGGCGCGCACCCGCTGCTCGAAGCTCGACGAGCTTTCGATCGCATCGGGGCCGCGATACACGTGGTTGTCGAGCTCGCAGGCGAACGTCTCACGGAGGATCTTCTGTGCGTGAGCGAGCCGGTCGACGACGAACTTGCGATCGGGGATCAGGCCGAGCTGCTCGTGCAACGCCTTGCCTGCGTCTGAGTCGGGGTCGATCGCGTACAGGCCGGACTCGAGGCCGGCGCGCAGCGTCGTCTCGTCGAGCATCAGCAGCTCAAGCTCGCGGCCGTCGCCGAGCTCATGGTGCAGCTCGGTGCGTGCAAGCTCGTCGTCGGCGCCGAGTGCGTGCACCTGCGCGATCAGGATGCGGTCGATCGGCGCAAGCTTTTCGTCGACGACGTGCCTGACCCATGCGCGAAGCTCGTTGCCGGCGACCGTCTCCTCGATCTGAACGCGCTCGTCGCCGACAACGCCGGCGAGTGTCAGCGGATCGCCGCCGTCGTCGCTTCCAAGCGGTGTGTCGAGAGAGGTCGAGGTGTTGTCGATCCAGTCCCAGAGGTCGCGCACCGTCTCGAGATGGTCTTTCACCTCGGAGGCGACAAGCTCGGGTGTCGGTGTGATCCCGCGCGCTTCCAGGTCGCGCTTGGCGCGGGCGATCCGCTGGGCCGCATCGTGTGCGTGCGAGGAGAGCCGCACGAGCCGGCTTGTGTCGCGCAGCGCCTGCGAGACACGGTTTCTGATCTTCCACTGCACGTAGGTGAGCGGTGAGGCGCCGTTGCGGGTATCGAAGCTGTCGATCGCGTCGCCGACCCCGAGCAGTGCTTCCTGTCGGAGTTCGTCGCGTTCGAGGCCGCGCGCGTCGTAGCGGCGGATCAGCTGCTCGACGAACCCGACGTGCGACAAGGTGAACAGCCAGCGTGCGTTCGCGCGGACACGCTCCTGCTGTGGCCCTTCGTAGTCGCGGGCGGCGAGGATCAGAAGCACCTGCTGGCCGGGTGGAAGCAGCCCGAGCGCTGCCGCCTGCGCGCGCAGCTCGAGCACGGGGTCGCGGCCAAAGCTGCCGGCGGAGCCGCGGCGGACACGGCTAAGCAGCGTCTCGACGTGCATCCGCAGCCGCACGTGCTCGCTGCTGACAGGGGCTGGTGCCGGCGCAGCGACGGCTGGTGTTGAGCGTGCGGACTGTCCGGAGCGGCCCATGGCTCGAGCGTCCGACGCGCCCGCTCGCCCAGCAGCGGTCTCGCATCAGCGGCGGCGCACGCTGAAGGCCGCCGGCCCCACAGCCGACACCGCAGACCTTCAGCGTGTGCGCTCACCCCGATCCGAAGGAAGCTCGGGAGCTGCGAGGCGAGCATCACCCGCGCACAGCTCGCGCATGAGCTTCTCCGACATGGTCGCGGAGGCCCGAAAGCACCGTCCTAGCGTCGCAACGAGATGACTTCGTCGACGACAACCAGGGCGCTGCCGCGCAGTTGTAAATCCTCACGCGGCGTATCGGAGGTTCCGGCAAAGCCGGATTTCTGCCTCACCGTCGGGCTTGTGAACACCACCACCCCGACCGCTTCGGAGGCAACCCCGATGACCACCATCACCCCCGACATCAACGACGCGGCTGCGCTCGCCGACGTCGCCCTCGAGATCGACGAGATCCCAGCAGACGACCCGCTCCAGGCGCAGGCCGAGGAAGACGTCGCAGACGCCGTCGCGCTCGACGAGATCGACGAGGCGGAGATCGCCGGGATCGACGCCGACCCGCGCACCCAGGACTCGGTCCGGCTCTACCTGAACGAGATCGTCAAGAGGCCGCTTCTGAGCAAAGACCAGGAGGTCAAGCTCTCCACGCAGAAGGACATCTACCTCCCGTACATGCTGGGCGAGGACGACGCGAAGGGTCTCTCGCAGGACGCACGCAACCAGCTCTTCTGGGAGCGGATCAAGGATCTCCCGCTCAACGAGCGGATGCAGGTCGTCGAAGGAAAGAAGGCGTACGACCACATGGTCGAGGCGAACCTGCGCCTGGTCGTCTCGATCGCCCGCAAGTACCACCGCACCGACGGTCGCTCGCTCCCGCTTCTCGACCTGATCTCTGAGGGCAACATCGGCCTGATGCGCGCGGTCGTGAAGTTCGACTGGAAGCGCGGCTTCAAGCTCTCGACCTACGCGACCTGGTGGATCCGCCAGTCGATCAGCCGCGCCATCCACGAGCAGGGCCGCTCGATCCGCGTCCCGGTGCACGTCTCCGAGGAGATCACCCGGCTTCGCCGGCTCGAGCGGACGCTCGAACGCGAACTCGGCCGTGAGCCGGCAAGGAACGAGCTCGAGGAGCGCTTCGCGCAGCTCGAGCTGGAACGCGAGCTCGTGAACGCGGTCAAGTCGAACCTGACTGCGCGGTTCGATCGAAAGCCGACCGCCGACGAACTCGAGCAGGATGTCGAGCGTGCGCGCGCCAAGTTCTACGACCAGCACGGTGAGACCGTGCGGGCGCAGGCGCCGCAGAAGATCGAGGAGCTGAAGCGGCACGCACTCGAGCTCGCCTCCCTCGACCTGGTGGTCGGAGAAGGCGGATCGACTCTCGGCGAGTTCGTGGTCGACGAGAGTGAGGAGCCGCTCGCGGAGCTGATCGAGCTCGAGACCGCCGCGGAGGTGCAGAAGCTGATGGTTGACCTGCCGCCCCGTCATGCCGCCGTGCTGCGGCTTCGCCTCGGCCTCGGCAACGACGGCCCGCGGACGCTCGAGCAGATCGGCTCGAAGCTCGGCCTCAGCCGTGAGGTCGTGCGCGGGCTCGAGCAGGAAGTCATCGACCACGCTCGCCGGCTGCTGCGCGAGCGCCAGGTCGCCTAACTCGCACGTCGTCCGTCTCCTTCGGACACAGGTGCGGCCGGTTCAGGGGTGGGCCGGCCGCACCACTCCCTGTGCGCAGCTAGCTGTCGCCGCGGTGCGGATCACGGAGATCCTCGACCGTCTCGAGCTCGGCGAGCAGCTGCTTGGCCCCGTAGCGATGCAACGTGTTCATCTCGTCCTCGGTGATCGGAACCGCGTACAGAAACCGCACCTGCTCGCCGTGGAGCTCGGCCTGCGGCCAACGCTCAACCAACCACATGGGCGGCTCGCAGAGAAGCCAGGCGCGCATGCTCTCGGCACCCTCGATTCCGGCTGGCATCCGCAACATCCGGCCCACGTCGAGCGGCTCTTTCGCGTAGCGCCCCCAGTAAGTGAGCATCGAGAACGCCTCGACTAGCGGCTCGGTCGGGTCGCGCAGCAACGCCACCAACTCGACCCTGCGCCCCGGACGGCATGCCTCAGCGTTTCCGAGCGTCGCGAGGATCGCCTCACCGCCGGTGTCGCGCGGCGGGAAGACCGCCCTCTCCGCCGGCAGTTCGAGCCCGGTCAGATGCACAGGCACGGGCACTTGTTCGCGGTAGCCGTTCCTGCCGGCAAACCCCTCAAGTGCGTCGAAGCACTCGCCGCGCAGATGGAAGCCGCGAAAACCGGCCTGGGCGACGTGGCCGGGTCCGCCGAACCCGATCCGGTACAGCCGCGCGAGATCACGATGGCGGCTGATGGGATCCTGGCCTGCCGCCATGATCCGGTCGTCTGCGACGTGGTCGATCCTGGCGTCGCCGTCGGCCTCGAGCTGCACCCGCGCCCGTGCGCCGGTCGAGCCTGGGAAGCCCGGCCAGGTGCAGGCAAGCGGGGCGTGAAGCGACGCGCGTCGGCCGGCATCGCGGGCCGCGCGGATCCGCTCCGCCTGGGCGGGCGTCAGTTCGACCCAGAGCCCATAGGTGAGTGCGCGCACAGTGCGGCTGAACGGCAGCTGCGCCCAGGCGCGGAGGAACACTCGGTCGTCGACGGTGATGATCTGCGGGTCGTCGGGCGGGAGCTCATCGAGAATCTCGCCGCCAGCGAGCTCGCCGGCGGCGCGAAGCTCCGCGATCGCTAGCGGCAGACGGACGATCACGGGTCGCTCGAACAGGCCGGGTGTTGGCTCTTGGCCGCAGCAGGGGCAGGTCTCGTCGCTGCTCATGCGTCGACCATCGCGGTGCGCCCGGTTGGTTCGCGCCGATCTCGCAACACGTGCACGTGCACGACGGCGTGTTCGTCGGCTGCGTGCAGATCCAACACACCCGCACCCGTCTCTACGGGCCACGTACGACACGCGCCGGCGCGTTGGACGAGCCGCTGGACCCGGTGCGCGCAGCACTTGAGTAAGTCAGCAAGTCGGCCGGGTGCTTATCCCGAGATCACGCTGATGCGAACACACCACGCAGACACGACCTTTCGCACCTCCGCATTCAGCCTCCCCGTGAAGAGGCTGCCTGCGTGCGAAAGCCGCGCGGAGCGGGCGTCTACTTGCTGAGTGTGTCGGGGTCGACGAAGTACGTCTTTACCGGCGACGCCTTCGCAGCCCACGCCTGTTCCTGGGTGCGCAGCCGCTTCGCGTCGCGTTTGCGGCGCGCCGGTGTCGTCTCGAGCCCGCCCATGCTCGTCCCCGGCTTCCCTTTCCGCGGCCCTTTCGCCATCGGCTCAAATCCTGGCAGCGACCGCGGGCGGGTGCAAACAGCTCGGGCTTGTCAGCGGCGGCGCGTCCCGAACGGCGGGTTGGCGGTGATGACGTCGAACTGTGCGGGCTCGCCGTCTCGGGTGAGAAACGCAGGCCCGGCGAGCGCGTCGGCGGTCGCGATCAGCGTCTGGTTGCCGCAGCCGTGCAGGATCGAGTTCAGCCGGGCGATCTGCGCCATCCGCGGGTTGATCTCGACCCCGTACAGCCGCACTGTCGTCGCGGCCTCCTCGCCATGCTGTTCGCGGCAGGCTTCCAGTGCCGCCCAGAGCAGCCGGCCGGAGCCGCAGGCCGGATCGTGCACCGTCTCGCCCGGCGCCGGCGGGTTCATCTTCGCGAGCGTCAGCGCAAGGCTCCACGGCGTGTAGAACTCGCCGTTCCAGTCGGCCTGCCGCTTCGGAAGCAAGAACATGTACGCGGCCCCGAGTACGTCGCCGTCGTCGGGGAGCTGCTTGAGCGCCAGATAAGTCTTGTCGGTGAGCTCGACGAGCGACCCGGTGGGGCGGCCGTGGTTGAGCTCGTGCAGGCGGACGCTCAGCTGGTCGTCGTGCTCAAAGTGGTGCGGGAAGCAGAGCCGGATCAGCGAGAGCACGTGCTCTCCCTGGCCGACGAACCGTTCCGGCTCGTAGTCGCGCAGCCTGATCCACTCGTCGCCGTCATGGAGCGCCCGCAGAAACAGCAGCGTCAGCACGCACATCAGCGGGTCGGTCGAGCGTTCGCCGCACAGCTGGTGCAGCCGCTCGAGCGACGAGGGAACACCGCGCGCCATCGCGCTAGGGCAGCCGCAGCTGCTGGCCGGGGGAAAGAAGCGGCGAGCGAAGTCGGTTTGTCTGCTCGAGCTGCCACACCGTCTGGCGCGGGTCGCCCCGGTAGTAGCGGGTCGCGATCGCCCACAGCGTCTCACCCGACTGCACGCGGATCGTCTGCGGCCGTGCGTGGTGGCTGCCGGAGGCGGAGACGCCGCCTGCAATCAGGGCCGGAGCGACAGTGCTGATGACAGCGATCTTCGAGGCAAGTGCTTTCACCGGGTGAAGCTAGGGCGGCGCCGGCGAAAACCAGCACCATGCGCACGACGAACTTGCGACGTGTCAACGACGCCTGCACCGGTCGCGCTGATGCAGGCGCCGTTGATCGTTCGGTCTTACGGGCAGGCGCCCGCGACAATCGCGCCGGTCTGGTCGACACGCCGCGTGCCGCTCGTTCCGTAGGCGTACTGGGCGCAGTAGCCGATCGCGTTCGCCGACTTCACCCAGACAGCGCTGTCGATCGACGAGTCGTACGACGCCTGAAGCACAGCGGTCGTCATGCCGGTCCAGGTGTTCCCGTTCGCACTGCGGTAGTTCGGCGCTGCCGCTGCGACCTTGTTCAACATCGCATCGGCGACCTGGGTGTCGGTCAGCGGCGCCTGCACGCCGTAGGTCGGCTGCGAGTAGTTGTCGCCGCTGGTGGCGGTCAGCGTCAGCGTCTTCCCAGACTGCGAGACCGTCGACAGCGTCAGCGTGCCCGCGGACAGGTTGACGTTGATCTTGCCCGCAGTCGCGCTGGTGGCGACACCGGAGATGAACGACATGTTTGGCTCGTCTTGGCGTGCGGTTGCGAGCATCGAGCTCGCCGTCGAGGGCAGGTTGCCGTTGTAGTCGACCTTTGCTGCCGAGAGCGCCTTGAACGCGGTCGTCAGCTGCGCCTGCGCCGCCCGGTCTTTCGCCTTCGCCTGGTAGCTGAGATAGGCGGGGACGCCGACGGCGAGCAGGATGCCGATGATGATGACGACGATCAGCAGCTCGATCAGGGTGAAGCCGGAGCGACGTGCGCGCAGCACGCCGTGAAGCGTTGTCGGGGGTGTCATAGCGATCGGTTCCTTTCGGGGTAGAGGAATCTGTCCCGAGGATGCGATCCGATCTGCGATCCCGCCGAAATCTCCGAAAAGCCGAACGAGAGAGGCCCCGAACGGCTATCCGGGGCCTCTCTCGTCCAAGCCGTGCCGTCTAGCGGCGGCGGAGTCGCGCGATGAGCACGACGAGCGCCCCTGCGAGAAGCAAGAGGAGCGCGCCGGCGCCGATGAGCGCCGCGACGACGATTCCACTCAGGTCGTTCGCGTGTGCGACTGCCGGCAAACCCTTCGTTGTCCGGGCAGCCGCAACGAGGTTGTGGATCTGCTTCGTCGAGATGCTGACGGGCAGCGTCTCGACAGACTTCGTGCCGTCCCCGTCGATCTCGACCTCTGCGGTGTAGGCGCCCGACGGCAGCAGCTCGCCGAGCGCGAGCGGGTAGTCGATCGCGGTGTGCGGAAGGACGGTGTCCATCCGGAAGCGGACCGGCTGGCGCCTGACCCCTTTCAGCGTCGAGAGCGTAAGCGTCCCGGTCGGCTTCGCCATCGCGTTGCCGTCGTTGCTCAGGTGCAGATACAGAACTTGGGTGCCGGCAATGTTGCCGCCGGTGATCCGGCTGACGCGGAAGCGCGGCGCCATCTTCCCCGACACGTTCACCTGGTAGGCGATCACAGTGATGCTCTTCAGCTGTACCGTCGCAGCCGCCTCCCGCTTCCCCACCTTCATTGTCTTTACGACGCTGGTGGTGGCGCTCGTGTCGATGACCGATCCGCCGACGTACTGGCCGGGCTTGACGTTCTTCGGGACATGAATGGTGAACGGGACGATCACCGCGCGGCCGGGCTGAGGCGCGACGCTGGTGCTGCCGAAGTGGATCCACCGCCCGACGCCGCGCGGCGTCGTGTTGGTCAGGTAGACGACGCCGGTCGTGCTGCCGGTCGTCGCATCAGCCGCGTACACCGGCGTGGCGCCCGACTTGTCGCCAACGTTGGTGATTCTCAACAGACCGTGCAAGAGGGCGCCGGGCTTGGCGGTGTAGACGAAGTAGCCGTTGTGCTGGTGGGCGCCTTCGGCGCGCATCACGAAGTGGCTGCCGTGAAGGAGCGGTCTGCCCGCGGTCGCAGCAGCGGGTGCGGCCACGGCCAGGCAAAGCAGGAACAGAACAAGGCGGCGCGTCATGTCGAGATGTCCTTTCGTTCGGGGGTATCTCGACGGTGTGTGAGCGCACGCCTGTTGACGTCGCTTCTCCACCAATGAGAAGGGCGCCCGCGGGCGCCCTTCTCATTGGCCTTGCTGACGGATCGCCTACGGGCCGGTCGTCGACGCGATCGTCTGCGTCGACGTGTAGCTGCCGGCATAGCCGTTGGCGGGGAACGCCAGCGACTCGTGGAACGTCAGGTCGAACGACCCCATGCCGGAGTTCAGCGCGGCGTCGTACATGCTGACGGCGGCCGGAGCGGTGGCACCTGCCGGGATCACGAGCGGGTAGGTGATCGCGTTCGTCGGGTCGGTGCACGTGTATCCGGAGTGGCATGCCTCCGCGACACCGGTGATCGAGGTCGCGTTGACGTCGAGCGTCTGTGTTCCGTTCGTCCACTGCGTCGAGGTGATCGTCGTGTGCCAGCCTGCGCCCGTGCCGCGGTCGTCCACGACGTTGATCGCAAGATCGCCGAGGGTTGTCATGTCTCCGCCGCTGATCGTGAGCGAGCCGAACGCCAGCGAGCTCGGCAGGCTGGTCGAGATGCCGGGCGTGCCGCTGACCGAAAGCGTCGACGGCACGTTGCCGGCCGAGGCGACGGCGGCCGAGGCGAGTGCGCACACGGCGACTGCCAGAAGGAGTGAGAGCTTCTTCATCGTCTTTGGTCCCTTTCGGGGTCGAGGGTCTGGGTGAAGCGCGGTACAGACCCGACTGTCGATGCGCGCACGCCATCCGCGATCGGTTCTCGCAGCGTTCACAAGCAGACGACATTCACCGGCCCTCCTATGCGCTCGAGGGTGTGTCAGCGACCGTGCCCAAGCACTTTCAGAGGCAAAGACCAGCTGCTCGTCCCTTTTACGGAGCTGATCCACCTCTCGATCGGCGGTCCAGCTCCGTAAAAGGGACGACAGCGACCCGTCCCACAGTCGAAGATGTGCGTTCTCGAACACACCCTCGATGCCGGTGAATGTCGCGTCAGGCCGGCGGCGCCGGAACCTTGTACCCGTGCTCTCGAAGCAGCGCCCCCGGATCGGGCTCACTGACCGCGTCGACATAGCCGCGCCCGTAGGCGGCGCGCAGCAGGCAGGCGACGAACTCGAGGGTCAGCTCGCCGCTGTCGTCGATCACCTGCCAGAGCTCGAGCATGCGCGTGTCGAGCTCGAGCTGGAAACGACTCATACGCGCCGGCACCGCGCGCAGCTTGTTCTCGTTGCTGTCCATGCGCTCGACGCTAGGGCGCGCGACGCCGGTTGCGGCGTGTCATGCCGGGCGCGTGCCGTCCTTGATGATTTCGTCGTCGGCGTTCGCCTAGGCTGCGCGCGTGGACAAGACGCTCGCGATCGTCGGGCTCGCGCTGACGCTGATCGGCGCGCTCGTTCTCGCCTGGCGCGACCTGACGGCGAAGAAGCTGACCTGGGACACCCTGAACAGCGAGCCCGGCAAGCGGCGCCGGCTCGCCTGGGTCGGCTTCCCGCTGATCGCCGTCGGCTCGATCATCCAGATCGTCGGCGTCGCGATCACCTCGAACTGACGGCCGCTCCGGTGCGGGCGGTTTCGACCGTCATGTCCGGGTCGTACCATGTGTTGCGAGTCCAGAGTTCCTGGGGTCTGACCGACCCTTCGTGCCGCGGACAGTCATCCGATTCAGGAGGCGTCCGCGCCCGTTGGTTGCTCTACCCCGTGATCCGAGCCAGCTGCCCGCACCTCTCGATGACGGGCGGCTGCTCCACAGCTCGAAGCCGCATAGCTACGACAAGCTTTTCTACTGGTCTCGCGTGCTCCAGGAGTTCGCACGGCTGACCAAGAACGACTGGGCCGGCAAACGCTGCTGCCTCGACCTGTTCGCCTCCTGCGGGATCTACCGGGACGCCGACACCGGGCAGCTCGGCTGGGGCTCGCCGCTCTTGGCGCTGCACGCGATCGACCCGTTCGACGTCTATGTCTTTGCCGAGAAGATCCCGGAGCGCGCCCGTGTGCTCGCCGAGCGTGTTGCCGACAGCAACCTCGCGCACGAGCTCGTCCGCATCGACCTCGCCGACCCCGACGTCATGCGCGCCGCGGCGCAGTTCAAGGCGATCGAGACGACGCGCGGGCCGAAGTGCGCCGTCATCACCGGCGACGCGAACGCGGCGGTGCCGATCGTGAAGCTGATGCTGCCCGGCTTCCCCGGACGGCGGATCGTGCTGACGATGCTCGACCCCTATGGCGTCTCGTTCGACTGGGACAGCTTCGCCGGCCTGACGCTGCACGAGCGGCTCGACGTGCTGCTGCTCTTTCCCGAGGACGTCGACCTCGAGCGCAACTGGCGGCTCGAGGAACGGATCGACCGCTACATGCCGACCGGCTGCGACTGGCGGACGGCGATCGCGCAGGCTCGCAACCGCGGCCGCGCTTTCCGCGAGGAGTACGAGCAGGGCATCCGCGACCAGCTCGGCCTGAAGGTCGGCGTGCCGAAGGCGATCAGGGCGCACGGCCGCGAGATCTACAAGCTGCTGTACGCCTCGCGGCACGAACGCGGGCTGACGGTCTGGGATCACGCCCGCCGTGAAGATCCCGACGGGCAGATCGAGCTCTACCTCGCCTGACCAAACGCCTCCGTCAGCGCTAGGCTCGCGGTCGTGCCGGTCTCCGTGCTGTTCCGACCCTCGCCCGCGATGCGCGGGCGTACGAGCGAGAGGAGCAGCACATGGAACCGCCGGTCTGGGAACTCACGATCACCTTCGCTGCGAGCGCTGATGAAGCATCAGCGCTGCTCGAAACGCTGACCGACATCGCCTGCCGGGAGACCGGCGGCGCCGGTGAAGGCGACGAGCATGTCTGCGGCGGCTTCATCTGCGGCAGCCTCGGCCCGGCCAGCGAGCTCGGCGGATAGGGGAGCCATCGAGCCGTGCGCGATCCCGCGGCTACGCGATCGCCGGCACTGCGCCCGCCGCCTGCGGGAACTCGCTCCACGTGCGACCGTCGAGCTCACGCCCGCCCGCCTTCGGGGTGCGGCCACCCTGCTGCTTGTAGAAGAACGGGACGCCGGCATCGACGCACGCGTCGCGCAGCTCGCGTACCCATTCGACGTCGATCCGGCGGAAGCGCGGGCCGCTCTCGCCGCCGGCGATCACCCAGTCGAGGCCCTCGAGCGACAGCGGCCGACGGTTCGGCTTGCCGTTCAGAAACAGGCTGCCGAGCAGCGGCTCGGCGGAGATGAACCTGACCGCGGCAGGCAGCTCGGCGAGGATCTCGGCGCGGAAGGTGTGGCGGCTGTTCTCGATCGACGTGCCGATCCAGACGTTCGCCGGCCACTGCTCACGCCACGGCACCATCCCGGCGACGTTCTCCGGGCGCTTCGTCAGCAGCTGCCAGTGCAGCATCGGCGTCTGCTCGATGAGCGGCCACAGGCGCGCCCGCCACGGCTCGAGATCGTCGTGCTCCTCGAACACGTCGGCCATCGACGCACAGAAGACCTTGCGCGGGACGCCCGTGCGCTCGGCCTGCCGGTTCCAGCGCAGCGGCTGCGCCCAGTGCTGCTCGCTCAGGAAACGCCGCTGGCCCTCGGCGTCCCAGATCCGGTGTCCGTAGCGGCGAGCGAGGGTGTCGGCGTAGCAGTGGGCGCAGGCGGGTGAGACGCGGCTGCATCCCCACCACGGGTTGAACGTCGCGTCAGTCCACTGGATCCCGGTCTGCTCAGCCATCGCCGTCCAAGGCCATGTTCGTGAGGCTATCGCGGTCGTCCTCCACCGAGCCTCGAACTTGCGACGTGTCATCACAGGCGGGCGTCCTGCATGGTGCTGCGGCCGGGCTACCTACTGGTCGTGCAGAAGCTTGCGACCAACCTGCCCCGTGATCCCGAAGCGGTCGCCGCCCGCGTTGCCAAGGCGTTCGCGAGGCGGATGTCGGAACGCAGCGGCGAGGCATGGGTCGCAGCTCCACGCAAACACGCTCCGAAGGTAGCGGCCTAGCCCGAACATCCAGGGACCGGCGCCTCGGAACATGGGCCGCCGAAGCCGTTTCTGCATGGCGCCCTGAGCGGGCTACCTACAAGGCATGCAGAAGCTCGCAACCAACCTGCCCTGCGATCCGGAAGCGGTCGCAGCTCGTGTTGCGAAAGCGCTCGCCAAGCGGCTGTCCGAGCGGACCGGGGCGGCGTGGGTTGCAGCTCCGCGTGCACACGCAACGAAGGTAGCCGCGTAGCGGCTCCATGGCTCAGCGGCCTGCTGCGGGCACGTCGATCGGTTCGAGATCGACGAACACGGTCTCGTCGGGATCGTACTCGCCGGCCCAGAAGATCCGGGCGCGCGCTTCGACCGGCGGCGCCGAGTGGCCGCGCTTGCCGTTGGCGCTGCGGACGATCACCCGGTCGATCGCGAACGACAGGTTGAACCGCTTGTCGTCCTTCGGCAGCGTCGGCCACAGCTCGAGGAGCGTCTCCGAGACGATCTCGTCGGCGAAGCGCTGGCGCTCGAGCTCGCGGTCGCGCGCCTCGACCGCGGCGTCGAGCTTGGCGGCGCGCTTCTCGAGGCCGCTCAGCCACCGGTCCTCACTGATCTTCTCGCCGAGGCGGTCTGACATCTCCTCCCACTTGTCGTAGTCAGCCCGCGCGACGGCGACCGCCCGCTCGAGCTCCTCGATCCGGCTCTTGTCGCTGGTCGCGATCCGCTTCGCCTGGACGAGATGGGCGATGTGCTCGAGGAACAACTGCTCGACGTACGGGTCGAGCTTGCGGGCGATAATCGACGCCGGCGCGGGGCACTCGCCGGTCGAGTAGATCCGCCGGCAGTAGTAGAGCGCCTCCCGCTCACCCGTCCTGCGGTTCAGACGCCCGGTGATGATCATGCGGTGGCCGCAGCCGTGGCAGAAGCACAACGACCGCAGCAGGGTCTGCTCGGCGATCGTGTTGTCCCGTCCCGGCTGCACCTGCTTGGTGTTCGCCTCCTCCCAGAGCAGCGGGTCGACGATCGCCTCATGCGCCCCGTCGTTTCGGAAGCTGTAGGTCTTCCGAGTCCGTCCCTTCTCGACGTTGCGGGGGTCGCCGGCCTGCCGGACGACACCCATGTAGACGGGGTTCTCGATCAGGTTCTTCACCGCCTGCCGCGTCCACCGCTGCCAGCCGCCCTTGCCGTAGCGCTCCGCACGTGCTGGCCGGTCAGCAACCTTCCGCTCAGTCATGTCGGCCGTGTTCGGGCGCACCCCCTGGGCGGTCAGCCAGTCGGCAAGCTGCGTCCAGCTGAGCCCGTCCTCGGCGCGTAGCCGGAAGAGCTCGTTGAGGATCGGCGCCACCCGCTCGTCGGGGACGAGCTTGCCGTCCTCGCCGCGCAGGTAGCCGGTCGGGATCGCCCCGCCGATGTAGCGGCCCTGCTCGATCGCGCGGCCGACGATCGTCTCCCAGTTCTCGCTTAGCCGGTCGAGCTCCATCTCGGCGAGGATCGCCATGAAGCCGATGAACGCCTTGCCGTGCGCGGTCGTCGTGTCGAACTTGCCGTCGGCCGTGATGAACTGGCCGCCCTTCTGGGTGAGGTCGTTGATCGCGAGGATCGTCTGGCCCGCAGACCGGCCGAACCGCGACAGATAGGCAACCGCGACCCCGCCGCACTCGCCGGCCTCGAACCGCCGCATCACCTGCTTGACCGCGTCGCGCTCGAGCGTCTTTCCCGAGACGTCTCGCTCGACGAAGATCTCGCCGAGCTCGCGGCCGCGTTCCTCGATCGCCCGGATGACCTCCTGCCGCTGGTAATCCTCGGTGTGGTAGCGCTCACTGGTCGTGTCGCGGCCGGCCACCCGTGAGACGCGGATGACCGCGTCGATCGGAAGGTGCGAGCGGTCTCTAGTCGCTGCCATCGGTGCCGGTCTCCGAAAGGCGCTCGCGCTCTATCTCGGCGAAGACCGACACGATGCCGAGGAACGCCCTTCCCGCGGCGGCCGTCGAGTCGATGAGTCCCTCGAGCGAGATGAAGACGCCGCCAGCCTGGATGATCTCGTCGATCGCGACGACGAGTTCCCCGGTGGGGCGGCCGAAGCTCGAGAGGCGGGCGGCTACGACACCTCCGCTCTGGCCGGCTCGCACCCGCTCCACGACCCGCCGGAGAGCGGCACCCTCGGACGGTTCGCCGGCCCCGGCGCGCTCGACGAACACCTCCCCGACCTCGCGCCCTCGCTTCTCGATCGCGGCGACGACCGCTTTGCGCTGATCGTCGAGCGAGTGGACGATTTCGCCCCCGTTGCCGGCGACGCGCGAGACCCGCACCACCCCGTCGAGCGGCAGGTTGGAGCCCGCGATAGGGTGCCGGGCAGCCATGTCCGGCAGCCTAGCGCCCTTACTTTGCAGACGCAACGACCCGGACGGTTACCGGGTCGAGCTGATCGACCGCTCCGGGAAGTAGCTGCCGCGTTCGCGCATTCAGACCTCGATTCGCGTTCCGAACCGGTATCTGACACCAAGGTCCAGTCGCGGACGG
>Ga0070741_10000967_pt1 | contig 94338 bp, 102 predicted proteins | sample Coa_R1_4_FD_66440 | JGI IMG/M metagenome (GOLD analysis project Ga0070741, IMG submission 66440) | Surface soil microbial communities from Centralia Pennsylvania, which are recovering from an underground coalmine fire - Coalmine... | ecosystem: Environmental > Terrestrial > Soil > Unclassified...
CGAGCCGACGAGCCGGGACACGGCGTGCTTCTCCATGTACTCCGACATGTCGATCTGGATCATCGCGTCCTCGTCGCCGAACAGGAACTCGGCGAGCGTGCGCGCGAGCTCGGTCTTCCCCACGCCTGACGGGCCGAGGAAGATGAACGAGCCGGTCGGGCGCTTCGGGTCCTTGATGCCGGCGCGCGCGCGGCGGATCGACTTCGACACGGCGACGATCGCCGCGTCCTGGCCGATGACGCGCTTGTGGAGCTCGTCCTCCATGCGGACGAGCCGCTGCGACTCCGCCTCGGTGAGCTTGAAGACCGGGATGCCCGTCCACATCGAGACGATGTCGGCGATCTCCTCCTCGCCGATCTCGGGCTGCTCGGTCTGCTCCTCGGAGCGCCACTGCTCCTCGAGCTCGCGCTTCTTCTGCGTGAGCTTGCGCTCCTTGTCGCGGAGGGACGCCGCCTTCTCGAACTCCTGGTTCTCGATCGACGCTTCCTTGTCCTTGCGCACCTTCTCGATCTCGTCCTCGAGCTCGCGGTAGCGCGGCGGCGCGGTCATCGTCTTGATGCGCATCCGCGACGCGGCCTCGTCGATCAGGTCGATCGCCTTGTCCGGCAGGTGGCGGTCCTGGATGTAGCGGTCGGCGAGCGTGGCCGCCGCGACGAGCGCCTCGTCGGTGATCTTGCAGCGGTGGTGCGCCTCGTAGCGGTCGCGCAGGCCACGCAGCATCTCGACGGTGTCGTCGGTCGACGGCTCCTCGATGCGGATCTGCTGGAACCGCCGCTCGAGCGCGGAGTCGCGCTCGAGGTACTTGCGGTACTCGTCGAGCGTCGTCGCGCCGATCGTCTGCAGCTCGCCGCGCGCAAGGGCCGGCTTGAGGATCGACGCTGCGTCGATCGCGCCTTCGGCCGCACCCGCGCCGACGAGATTGTGCAGCTCGTCGATGAACAGGATGATGTCGCCGCGCTGGGTGATCTCCTTCATCACCTTCTTCAGGCGCTCCTCGAACTCACCGCGGTACTTCGAGCCGGCGACGAGCGCCGCGAGGTCGAGCGAGTAGATCTGCTTGCCCTTGAGGATGTCGGGCACCTGGTTCGAGGAGATCCGCTGCGCGAGCCCTTCGACGACGGCGGTCTTGCCGACGCCAGGCTCGCCGATCAGCACCGGGTTGTTCTTGGTGCGGCGCGCCAGGATCTGCATGATCCGCTCGATCTCGACCTGCCGGCCGACGATCGGGTCGAGCTTGCCCTCGGTCGCGAGCTTCGTGAAGTTGCGGCCGAACTGGTCGAGCAGCTTGGAGCTCTTGCCCTTCTCGCCGGAGCCGGCAGCGGCGCCGCCCTGGCGGCGGCCGGGGCCGGAGAGCATGCGGATGATCTCGTTGCGGATCTTCTCGGCGTCGGCGTCGAAGTCGAGCAGGATGCGCGCGGCGACGCCTTCGTTCTCGCGCACGAGGCCGAGCAGGATGTGCTCGGTGCCGATGTAGTTGTGGCCGAGCGACAGCGCCTCGCGCAGCGCGAGCTCGAGCACCTTCTTGGCGCGCGGGGTGAACGGGATCTGACCGGTCGTGACCTCGTCACCCTGGCCGACGATGCGCGCGACCTGGGCACGCACCTCCTCGACCGTGATGTCGAGCGACTCGAGCACGCGCGCGGCGAGACCTTCCTCTTCGCGCAGCAGCCCGAGCAGGATGTGCTCGGTCCCGATGTAGTTGTGCTTCAGCGCGCGCGCCTCGTCCTGCGCGAGCACTACGACCTGGCGAGCCCGTTCAGTGAATCTTTCGAACACTCGGTTCCTCTCTTCCGCCAAACGCGGCGGTGCAAACGGTTTCCCTGTACTCCGAGGGGCCCATCGTACTCCCCCCGACGGGCGTGGCGCTGCGGGCGTTTGCCGAGAAATCGGCTACGAGCGCGTCAGAATTAAGCTCGCGGCGAGAAACGTCGTGAAGGCCGGCACGAGGGCCACGCTCGGGGCGAGCAGGGCGAGCGCAGACTGCCCTGTGATCATCAGCACGAGGGCGGCCGGGCGCCTCACCGCGCGCCCGCTCCGGTGAGGATCGTCGTGAACGTCTTCACGCAGACCGCCAGGTCGATCACAAGCGACCGGTGCCGGAGGTACCAGAGGTCGTACGAGAGCTTGTCCGCGGTCCCGTCGGCGTCTGCGGTGTAGCCGCGCCGAACCTGGGCCCAGCCGGTGATTCCCGGCTTGACGAGGTGCCTGCGCGTCCAGAACGGGACGACGTCCTGGAGCTGCTCGAGGAACTCGGGCCGCTCGGGGCGCGGGCCGACGATCGACATGTCGCCCTTGAGCACGTTCCACAGCTGGGGCAGCTCGTCGAGGCGCGTCTTGCGCATGATCTTCCCGACCTTCGTCACACGCGGGTCGTCCTTCATCGCCCACACGGCGCCGGTCGCCTCGGCGTCGGCGCGCATCGTCCGGAACTTGTAGATCCGGAAGTGCCGTCCACCCTCGCCGAGACGCGTCTGCGTGAAGATCACCGGGCCCGGCCCGCCGGTCTTCTTGACGACGAGCCAGAGGATCGGCAGCAGCCAGGAGACGGCCATGACCCCGAACAGGGCGACGACGACGTCGAACGCGCGCTTCGCGAGGCGGGTGTAGGGCCGGGTGTAGAGATGCAGGACGTTCACGAACCACGTCGGGCGCAGCGTGTCGACGGGCACGCGTCCGAACGCGTGCTCGTAGAACTCCGAGAGCCCGACGAGCTTGAACCCGCACGATGCAGCGTCGAGGAGCTGTTCGTAGGTGTCGGTCCGGACCTCGTGCGCCGTGAGGACGACGATGTCCGGCTCGTGCACCGCGACGAACGAGGAGACCGACGCGACCCGGTCCGGGTCGACGAGCCCGACCACGTCGAAGAGTGCGTCGTCGTCGGTCTTCAGGTCTTCGACGAGCTTCTCGCCGATCTCGTCGGGGCCGACGACGAGCACGCGCCGGCGCCCGGCGAGGCTGCGGTGAACGACCGCCTCCCAGACCCAGGAAAGGACGAACACGCCGGCCGCGGCGTCCGCGAGCTCGACGGGCGAGAGGTGGACGTCGACCCAGACGCTGAGCGCCGAGACGAGGACGCTGCCGCTGACCGTCCCGAGGGCCGCGGCGACCGCCGGGCCGAGCGAGAGGAGCTTCAGACGGGCGACGTCGAACGACTTCGCGAGCGCGACGAACCACACGGCCGCGAGGCCGGTCGCGAGCACGACGGCGCTCAGCAGCGACGGAGCGCGGCCCGACAGGAAGGCGTAGAGCGGGAGCCAGACGACGCCGAACCGCCCGGCGGTGGCGAGGTAGCCGGCGAAGCGCCGGTCGACGCGGAGGAACCCGCCCTCGGTGAGGAGCCCGCCGTCGGCGGTCACTCCGAGCGTCTCGACCTCTTGCACTTGCGTCGTCACCGTGCCCCCGTCTGTTCGTCTCCCTTACCTCGTTTTCAACGAATATGCATATGAATTAGTTACGGTAAAACCGAAACGGGCCCCGGCAAGATGCCGGAGCCCGCGTCATACCGTGCTGCCCGCGTTCGGGATCGCGTCAGCGACGCACCGATGACCGCCTGGTCGTCAGCCGGAGCACGATCCCCGCCGCGATCAGGGCGAGGCCGACGAGAGTGAAGATCGTCAGCTGCGCTCCCGTGAAGGGAAGCGTCCCGCTCGCCTTCGTCGCCGTGAGCGGGGCGGCGGACTTCGTCACCGCCGGTGCGATCGTGTGACTCGCCCCCTTCACGCCCGTCACCGGCTTCTGCGACTGCGTATGGGTCGCACCCGCGACGCCCGCGACCGTGGTGACCGGCACGAGCGGCACGCTCGGCGTCGTCGGCGTCACGGGCACCGGCGTCGTCACCGTCGGCGTGGTCGTCGTCGTGGTGACCGGCGTCGTCGACGTCGTGGTGGTCGTCGGCACGGTCGACGTCGTGGTCGTCGTCGGCACGGTCGTCGTCGTGGTGGTCGTCGTCGGCGGCGGCGGCGGCGGCGTGATCCCCCCGCCGCAGCCGTAGCCCTGAATCGTGGGATCACTGAAGAACGCCGTCCACTGGGCCGCCGTGTAGCTGCCGTTGACGACGCCGTCCTTGAGGTCATTGCAAATATCCTGCGGCGTTCCGCCACCGTCATCGGCGAGCGCCGCCGATGATGCATATCCGAGGCCGGCTGCAGCGATCAGCACGGCCGCCCCCGTGAGAATCCGTCCCCGACGCATGTTGATCCTACCCCTTTCCTTCAGCCGTCTTACATCTGTGAGCCTGTAACGATGTGGTTCGCAACTTGGATACGGGCCTGACGCGCCGACTTCCGCCCGGCGCGGCGGGCGTGCTGCCCGCGGCGCTCCTCGCAGGCGGCGCGTGTGTCGAGGCCTGGTCGGCCCACGGGTCGATCGACGCCGGCGACTGGCTCCCGTATGCGATCCTCGCGGCCTTCCTCGTCGCGGCCGCGCTGCTCGCCGGCGGGGCACGGCCCGCGCGTCTCGTCGCGACCGGGTGCGGGCTGCTGTTCGCGTTCGCCGCGTTCCAGGCGCTGTCGGCCTCCTGGTCGCCGGTGCCGTCGCTCGCGCGAGACGACGCGCTGCGCACGGTGCTCTTCGGGCTCGTGGTGGCGGTCGCGGCCTTCACCCTCACGACCCCGAACGCCCGCCTCGTCGGCCTGTGGATCGTCGCCCTCGCCTTCGGCGGGCTCGCCGTCGCGGCCTCGCTCGACATCCTGCTGGCCGCACACCCGCTGACCCGGTTCTACGACGGACGGCTCTACTTCCCGATCACCTACTCGAACGCGCAGGCCGCGCTCTTCCTTGCTGCGTTCTGGCCAGGCGTCGTCCTGGCGGGCCGGCGTGCGGCCTCGCCGGCCCTTCGCGCGGTGGCGCTGGCCGCGGCCGGAGCCGGTGCAGCAGGTGCGGTGCTCGCACAGAGCAAAGGGAGCCTCCTCGGGCTCGCGGTCGCGGCCGTGGTCGTCACGGCCGCCTCCCCCGCACGGCTCCGGGTCCTGCTCGCCGCCGCGCTCGCCGCCGCGCCGACCGCGATCGCGGCGGCGCCGCTCACGGCGCCGTTCCGGCGGCCGGACGACCCGGTGACTGCGCGGCACGCCGCGCTCGCCGTCCTCCTCGCCACGGCGGCGAGCGCGCTCGTCGGGCTCGTCTATGCACTCGCAGACCGGCGCCTCGACCTCACGTCACGCAGGCAGACCGTCGGACGGGCGGCGGGGCTCGCTGCGGCGGCCGCCGCGATCGCCGCGGTCGTCGTCTTCTTCGTCGCCGTCGGCTCGCCGGGAAGCTGGGTCGATGCACGCTGGCACTCGTTCAAGCACTACGCACCCGGCGAGCAGACCGGCGCCACGCATTTCCAGAACCTCGGCTCGAACCGCTACGACTTCTGGCGGGCGGCGCTGAAGCTGTACGAGCGCCATCCGGTCGCGGGCTGTGGCGGGTTCTGCTTCTCCACCGAGTACCTGCTCGACCGCCACAGCCCGGAACGGCCCCAGCGCTCTCATTCGCTCTTCTTCGACACCGCTGCCGAGGAGGGGTCGATCGGAATCGTCCTGCTCGCCGCCGGGCTCGGCGCGCTCCTCTGGGCGGCCGCGCGCGGAGCAAGGGCCCGGCGCGGGCCTGCCCTCGCGGCGCTCGCCGGCGCGAGCGGGTTCCTCGCGCAGGCACTCGTCGACTGGACGTGGACCTTCGCGCCTGTCGGAATCGCCTATGCGCTCCTGCTCGGCACCGGTGTGGCGACGGCTGACCGCGGCCTCCTCGACGCGCGGCGCGGGCGCATCGGCGCCGTGCTCGCCGTCGTGCTCGCGGTCGTCGTGCTCGCACCGCCGTGGCTCTCCGCCCGGCTGACAAAGGATGCGCTCTCGTCGGGCAACGCGTCGTCGCTCCCGCTCGCGCACCGTCTCGACCCGCTTTCGACCGCGCCGCTGATCGCCGAGGCAACGCTCGCACGCAACGCGTCCGACGAGCTCGCGGCGTTGCGCGAGGCGGTGCATCGTGAGCCGCGCGTCGTCGCCGACCGCTACTTCCTCGGCGTGGCGCTCCTCAACCTCGGCCATCGCGCTCAGGCCCGGGCGGAGCTGGAGCAGGCGCTCGCCCTCGACCCCGGCAACGTCTCCGTCCTCGTCGCACTACGGCGCGTCCGCTAGCCGGGAGCCGGCTGCCGCTGCGGCCGGATCCGGTCGACGAGCGGCGAGGTCTTCGCGAGCACGCGCAGCGGGCCGTCGTCCCGGTAGAGCCCCACGCGAGGAAGTGCGAAACGGTGCGGTTCGGCACGCGATCCCGGCAGGCCGAATGCCGCCTCGAAGCCGCAGCGCTCGGCGATCGCCCGGATGCGCGGCTGCTCCTCGCCGTACGGGTACGCGAGGAACCGGCAGGGGCGGCGCAGCTCGTCCTCGAGTCGCTCCTTGCACTCGCCGAGCTCGCGCTCGACCTCCGCGTCGCCGAGCCTCGGCAGGTGCGGGTGCGACACCGTGTGCGCGCCGATCTCGACGCCGCGTGCCGCGGCTGCACGCAGCGCATCCCAGTCCATCGTCTCGAGCTCGTCGGGGAAGCGCGCGGCGTCGCCGGCGAGCTCGGGAACGGCGAGCGGCCGGCCGTCGTCGGCGTAGCCGCTGCAGGCGAAGATCGTCGCCGAGATCTCCAGGCGGCCGAGCACGTCGAGTGCCGCCTCGACGTTCGTGTACGCGTCGTCGAACGTGACGTGCAGCAGCCGTCCGCGGCCGGCGACGACGTCGGCGGCAGCGGCGGGCCGCCATCTGCGTCGCAGGAGTGCACGCAGCTGGCGCTCGAGCACGTCAGGTGCGATCGCGAGCGGATGCGGCCACCCGGCTGTGACGGCGTGGTAGCAGAGGACGACCGGTTCGAACCGGCGCGTCACGCGCCGGCGCGGACGCGCGCAGCGAGGTCGCCGAAGACCTCGTCCACGAGCGCGTCGAACGTGACCGGCAGCAGCCCATCCGCAGCGGCGTGCTCCCGCAGGAAGAGCAGGTACGCGTCCCACTCCTCCGCCCGCGAGTCGGAGCGGTGGGCCGAAACGGCTGCCTCGAGCGCATGGAGATCCCAGCGGCCGCCACGCTGAAGCTCGAGCACTGCCGGAGCAGGCGGCGGCGCTTCGTCGCGCGCAGGCGGCACCGTCTCCTGCACCGGCTCGGGCTCCTGCACAAGCTCCGGCTCCGGCTCGGGCTCCTGCACAAGCTCCGGCTCGGGCTCCGGCACGACTTCCGGCTCGGGCTCCTGCACAAGCTCCGGCTCGGACGCCTGCACGAGCTGCGGCGCAGGCTCGGGCACGGTCTGAGGCGGCGGCGCCTCGGCAAGCTGCGCGCGCAGCTCGTCGATCGTCTTGTCCCGGCTCGCCAGCAGTCGCTCGAGCGCACGCACCTGCGCGAGCGGCGCGGTCTCGCCGGCCGCGGGCTGAGCTCCGCCCCTGGCCGCAAGCTCGCGCTCACGCTCGTCGAGCGCCGCTCTCCGGCGGTCGAGCCGCTCCTGATCGGCAACGAGCGACTGCCGCATGCGCTCGAGCCGTCGTGCGAGATCGTCGACGTCGCCCCGACCCACCTCGTCATCATAGGTTTCGGCCCCCGCTGCGACCGGCTGCGGCAGAGCGCGCGTGATCACGTCGAGCGCCAGGGCGAGCCCGACGAGGATCCACACGACCTTCGCGAGCTGGTTCGAGAGGAAGATCGCCGACAGCGCGTAGCCGACGAGGCTGACGAGAAACGCGAGCGAGAAGCGCTGAAGGTCGAGATCGCCGGCTGCCCGCGCTCGACGAAACGAGACGAGCAGGCTGCGTGCAGCGAGCGCGAGGACGAGCACGAACAGGACGGCGCCGACGACGCCGAGGTCGGTGAGATTCTCGAGATATGCGTTGTGCACCTCGCGCGCGTTCTGCGCGTAGTTCTGCGTCGTGTCGACACCGGGTGTCGTCTGCAGCAACTGGAGCGAGTACAGCTTGAAGTTGCCCGCTCCCATGCCGATCAGCTCGTTCGACCGGTGCCACCCGGTGAGCGCCGCGCTCCACAGGTCCTCGCGTCCCGCACCGCGGTAGCTCCCCTGGGCGTTCGGGTTGAGGATCGTCTGCACGCGCGCGACGAGCGCCGACGAGCCGAGCGCGACCGCAACGGCGCCGCTCCCGACGATCGCGACGAGATACGTCAGCTTCTGCGAGGCGGCGGAGAAGAAGATGCGCCACGGCAGGATGAGCGTCAGCAGTACCGCCACCGTGAGCGCGATCAAGCCGGTCCGCGAGAGCGACGAGAAGACCGAGATGACGATGATCCCGACGACGCCGTAGTAGAGGTAGCGGCGCTTCGTCCTGCCCGAGGCTGCGAGCACGAGCGCAGCGGGGAGCGCCACGATCTGAAAGATCGCGAAGTAGTTCGGATCGCCTGCGAGACCCGAAGCGCGACCGCTCGTCGCGTCGGCCGAGATCGAGCCCGCGTGCTGGACGTAGTAGGCGAACGCGAGCAAGCCGAAGATCGTCGACCCGAACGCGAGCACGCGTGCGACGCCGAACAGCTGGTCGCGGCGCCGGATGAGCACCGCGAAGGTCAGCGCGTACGACGCCGAGAGCAGGTACGAGACGGCGACGCCCGGCACGCTGCTCGGCGACCACGCCCATTCGGCGCTGGCGGCGATCCAGAACCCGTAGCCGCCGGCGACGAGCAGCAACGCGCTCGGCCGCAGCCCCGCTCGTCCCTGCGCGAGCAGCGCCACGATCACGACGACGATCGCGAGCGCACCCGCGACGCGGCCGACGCCGAGGCCGTGCCCGAGCGACACCGACTCCATGAACATCGTGAACACGAGCAGGTACGGAAGCGTCGAGATGTCGCGCGCGATCAGGAGCGCGACGACCCCCACCGCGACGAGCGCGAGGGCGTACATCGGCTTCATCGTCACGAGCGCCCCGACCGCGAGGGCGACCACGAGGAGCGCGGCGAGAAGAGTTGTCGAACCGCGCGACGCTCGTCCGCGCGCGACGGCGAGCGCCACGCTAGACCTCTTCGGAGACGACCGGCTCGCGCTTCGGCTCGCCGCGCCCGCGCCGGGCCCGCGGCGCCGGCGGCTCCGCGTCCCCGTACGTGCCGTAGGAACCGACGGGCTCGACGCCGGTGAAGACGGCGCCGACCAGATTGATTCCCAGCCGCGCGATCGTCGTCCGGAGCTCGCGCGCCTCGTCGGTCGACGACCGCGAGCCGCGAACGACGACCAGCATCCCGTCGGTGCCGCGAGCGAGCTCGAGGGCATCGGCGACGAGCAGCACCGGCGGCGAGTCGACGAGCACGTAGTCGAACTGCGCGGAGAGCCGGTCGAGGACCGAGGTCATCTGCGCGCTCGACAGCAGCTCGGAGGGATTCGGCGGCAGCGGGCCGCTCGGAACGAGCGCGATCCGGCCGCCCTCGCCGCCCGGATCGGCGACGACGGGCACCTCGTGCAGAACCGATTGCAGGTCGGCTGCGCCGACGAGCACCGTGGTCAGGCCGGGACCGCCGGTCGGCCGGCCGAGAGTCTGCTCCAGCCGCGGGCGGCGCAGGTCGCCGTCGACGACGGCAACCGAAGCGCCCGACCGAGCGAGCGTGACGGCGAGGTTCGCGGTGACCGTCGTCTTGCCCTGCTCCGGCGCTGCGCTCGTGATGAGAATGGTGCGTAGCGGGCGCTGCACGGCGAGGTACTGGAGATTCGCGCGAAGCGACCGGAATGCCTCTGCCATCTCACCGCGACCTTCCCAGACGACGGGGCGCTCGTCTTTCTGACGTTTCGGAAAGGGAAGCTGCGCGATCACCGGGACGCCGAATGCGGCCTCGACGTCGTCGCGTGTGCGCAGGGCGCGGTCGAAGTGCTCCCGCAGGAACGCGCCGATCAGCCCGAGCACGAGCCCGAGCGCGAAGGCGATCACGATGTCCTGCTTCGGCTTCGGGGAGACACGACCCGGCAACGCGTGCGCGGGGTCGAAGACGTCGGCGGTGAGCGGTGCGCTGCCGCCGGAGCCCGTGTCGAGGTGGCCGAAGCGGTCGGCGACGAGCTTGGAGAAGACGACCGCGACCTGCTGGTCGATGCGAACCGCCTGCACCCGGCTGTGGTCGTCGACGAACACGTCGACGACCGCTGTCTGCGGATTGATCGACGTCGAGATCTTCGACAGCAGCGTGTGCGGCGACGTGTCGAGGTGAAGCGCGTCGATGACGTTCGTCGCGACGATGTTGCTCGAGATGAGGTCGCTCATCGTGGCGGTGTAAGGCTGGATGGAGTTCGCGAACCCCGGCTGCACGAGGCCGCCGCCCTGACCGACGACGATCTTGCTCTCCGCGCGATACACCGGCTTCGCGTGGAGCGAGAGCGCCGCGGCCACCGCGACCGCAACCGCCGTCACGCCGATGACGATCAGCTTCCGGCGCCGAACGACGTCGAGGTATGCCCGAAGGCCTCCGCTGCCCTCCCGCTCGGGGACCACGTCATCGAGGAAGCTGCTCATCGGAGACGACGGGAGCATGCCCGAAGAGCGCCTACCATACACGCCTCGTGCGGCTGGGGGTGTATGCAGACCTGGTCTATCGCCGGGATGGGCAACAGCTCTCGGCGGATCGTGCGTTCGTCAACTTCGTCGCCGCTCTGAGCTCGCGCGTCGACGAGCTCGTGCTCTTCGGACGCCTCGATCCGATCCCCGGGACGTATCCGTACACGCTTCCCGCCGGCGTTCGTTTCGTCGCGCTGCCGCACTACCCGAATGTCCGGGCGCTCCCGGCCGTCGCGCGCGCGGCCCGCGCGTCCGTCGCGACGTTCGCACGCGAGGCCGCGGAGCTCGACGGCGTCTGGCTCTTCGGTCCGCATCCGCTCGCGCTCGCGTTCGCGCGCGCCGCGCGACGGCGCGGCATTCCCGTTGCGCTCGGCGTGCGCCAGGACTTCCCCGCCTACATTGCGTCGCGCGCACGCTGGGCGGTCCCGGGTGCGCATGTGCTGGAGCGTGCCTGGGTCCGGCTTGCGCAGCGGGCGCCGGCGGTCGTCGTCGGCGACGCGCTCGCCGAGCGGTACGGGCACGGCGCGCCGGTGCTGTCCACCGGGTTCTCGCTCATCCGCGACGACGAGATCGCACCCCTCGATGCTGCGCTCGCCCGCTCCTGGGACGGCGAGCTGAGGCTGCTCTCCGTCGGCCGGCTCTCACCGGAGAAGAATCCGCTGCTGCTGCCGGAGGTGCTTGCGCTCCTCGACGACCGCTGGCGGCTCGAGGTCGTGGGCGAAGGGCCCCTGCGGGATGCGGTCGCGCAGCGCGCGGCGGAGCTCGGCGTCGCGGAGAGGTTCGAGCTCGCGGGCTACGTGCCGAACGGCGCCGCTCTCTGGGAGCGGTACCGAACGGCGCACGCGTTCCTTCATGTCTCGTTCACCGAAGGCATTCCGCAAGTGCTGTTCGAGGCGCAGGCGGCGGGGCTCCCGACGATCGCAACCGATGTCGGCGGAGTGCGCGCCGCCGTCGGGGAATCGGCCGACCTCGTCCCGCCGGACGATGCCCGGGCGGCTGCGGCCGCGGTCGAGCGGTTGCGAACGGACGTGGAGCATCGTGAGCAGCTTGTGCGCGTGGGACGTGCAAACGCACGCCGCGAGACGCTCGACGCGCAGCTCGATCGCGTCGCGTCGTTCCTCGCTCAGCAGCTCGGATAATCCGGCGCAGCGATCACGCGGAAGCGCGACCAGGGAATCCCGGCGAGCGAGGGGTAGTCGTTCCCCGCCGCAATTCCGAGCACGGCCGGCCAGGGGTTGTAGCCGCGGCCGAGCGGATTCTCTGCATAGACGCCGAGCGCTCCGGAGCTGTCACGCAGGTACATGCCGTAGACCTGCATCGCACGCGCCACGACCTTCGCATACGCCGGGATCGGCAGCGACGAGACGTCGATCGACGGGTCGAGCTGCACGTGGGTGCCTTCACGCAGCGCATTCGGGTCGGAGCTCGTGCCGGCGTTGTGCGTCGCCGGGCAGACGGGCGCTCCGGAGCCGACACCGGGAAGCCCGAAGACGAGCGCATGGTCGATGTGGCCCTGCGCGATCTCCTCCGGACGGATCAGGCCGCCGAGCAGCGGGAAGTTCGCAGCATCGCCGGAGGCGGTCCCGGCAGGAGCGACGCCGGACGCCGCGGTCGAGACGGCGGCGCCGGCGGATGCCGACCACGAGCCGCCCGACGATTTCGCCTGCCACATGTCCCACTCGCGATTCGACGACGGGTCGATCACCGCGAGGTGCCCGTCGCTCGACGGATCGGCGTGCGCGGTGACCGGGATGCGGAAGGGGCCGAACGCACCGAGCGTGCAGCCGTACATCGTGCAGGGGACGGAGTACGAGGGATCCGAAGGATGCGCCTCCGCGACCGGGACCGACCACTCACCGATCGAGAGCGAGGGGCTCGTCGCGTGCGCCGCGAGATACGAGACGAGCGCCGCGCTGTTCCCCGCCGTCTGTGCCGTCCCCGAGATGGGCGTGTTCCAGAAGCTCGTCGGCGCGAACGGGCGCGGGAAACCGCCGGCCGGGAGCGCAGTCGTCGTCCCGCTCGCGCTCATCGTCGCGAGCACCGAGCCGCCCGCGGACAGCGCGCGAATGGTGTACCCGTACGTCGTCTGCGGCCAGAGGAGCGCGTCGGTGAAGCTCGTGCCCGCGGTGGTGCCGACGGCGAGTGAGCCGCGCGCGACGGAGTAGCTGGCCGCTCCCGGGACGGCCGGCCAGGTGACGGCGATGTGCGCGTTGTCGATCCCCGTCGCGAGTGCGCCGCCGGTCGTCGGAGGCGTCGACACGGTGGTCGTCGGCGGCGGAGTCGTCGTCACGGTCGTGGTGGTCGTCGGCGGCGGCGCCGTCGGGGTCGTGGTCGTCCCCGTCCCGGCCGTCGCGAGCGAGATCGCGTCGACGTCGAACGAGTCTCCCGACTCCGCGTTCTCGACGAACACGTACGCGTCGAGCGAGTCGCCGGCGCCGGCGGTGCGGTAGGTGACAGGCGCAAACGTCTGCCACGCGGAGCTGCTCGTCAGACACGACTGGGCGGAGCCGACGAGGCTCGACGACGAGAACTCGCGGATCCTGAGGCAGACGGTGCGCGGAGCGGCCACCGTCCGGACGGCGGCGCTCGCGACGTACGTCGTCGCCGCGGTCGTCGCCGAGACCGGACGGGGCGAGGGATAGATCGAGAAGTTGTCGGCACCGCCCGTGACCGAGACGCGTGCGGCGTAGGTGCCGGCCTCCCCGTTCGTGACGCGGGCGAGCGTGGCGTTGTACCCGCTCCAGCCGGCGAGCGACGACTCGAAGCTGCCGTTCGCGAAGAGGTTGGCGTCGTTGGCCGCCGCGACGTGCTTCGGCTTTGCGTGCTTGCCCGTCGAGGCGAGGCCCGAGCCGGCGGCGAGCCCTGCAGCGGCGAGCGTCACGAGGACGGCGGTGCGAACGGCGGCGAGATTCACTCATACGATCTTCGAACCGTGTTCGTATGAGTCCATGAGCCGAACGACCTATTTTCGAAGACGGGGTGGCCTAGCCGTATCCTCTGCGGCCGTGCCCCGTGTCTCGGTGATCGTCCCGGCCTACCAGGAGGAGCGTCACATCGAGGCCTGCGTGCGCTCGATCGTCGCCCAGGAGGTCGACGGGGGCCTCGAGGTGCTCGTGGCCGACGGCCGCTCGACCGACCGGACGCGCGAGCTCGCCGAGAAGGCGGGCGCGCGCGTGGTCGACAACGCCGCGGGGACCATTCCGTCCGGCCTCAACGCCGCGCTCGCTGCAGCCGCGGGCGAGATCGTCGTGCGGTTCGACGCCCACGCCGAGATGCCCCCGGGGTACGTGCACGCGTGCGTCGACGCGCTCACCGCCGAAGGGGCCGCGAACGTCGGCGGGTGGCGCGAGCCCCGCGGCACGGGGCCGTGGGGCAAGGCTCTGGCGGCCGCGCTCGCGTCGCCGTTCGGTGTGGGCAACGCGCGGATCTGGCGGCGTCCGCCCGCCGATGCGCCTGCCGTGGAGGTGGAGACGGTTCCGCTCGGCGCGTTCCGCGCCGACGAGCTGCGCGACGCGGGCGGCTGGCGTGAGGACCTGCTCGCGAACGAGGACTTCGAGCTCAATCACCGCCTGCGGGAACGCGGCGGCCGCGTCGTGTTCGTCCCTTCGATCTGGTCGATCTACCGGCCGCGCGAGTCGCTGGGCGAGATCGCGCGCCAGTATTGGCGCTACGGGACCTGGAAGGCGGCGATGCTCGTCGACGAGCCCGAGTCGCTCCGCCCGCGCCAGCTCGCCCCGGTGGTCCTGCTCGGCGTTGCGGCGTCGGCACCGTTCTCACGGCCGGCACGCGGGGCGCTCGCGGCGTATGCCGCCGGGCTGGGGGTCCTGGCAGCGCGCTCGCCGGCAGGCTGGCGGCTCGCGCCCACTCTCGCGACCATGCACCTCGCCTGGAGCTCCGGCCTCGTCCGCGGCCTCGCCGCGCGGGCGCTCAGTGGCAGGTTCCCGAGCCCGAGTCGGTGAAGCTGCCGCCGAAGGCGGGAACGAAGCTCCAGTTGTACGACCCGGGGTGCAGCGTCAGCTCGAGGAATCCGTAGGTGTCGTCCTCGATCACCTGGCTGTTGGCCGCGCGGGACGACCAGCCGACGAGCGGTCCGCCGCCCGTCGCGACGATGAACTCGCGGATGCCGTTTGTCGGGTCCGCGTTCCCGGACGGGTCCTGCGGCGCGAACCGCTCGTACTCGTGCACGTGCGCGTTCACGATCACATCCGCGCCGTACTGGTAGAGGACGTTCCAGAACGCTTGCGTGTTGCCGCTCGTGCCGGGCTGCGGGCTCGAGGTGAAGAGCGGGTGGTGCCAGTAGGCGAGCGTGCACTGGTTCTGGTGTGCCGCGAGGTCGCTCTTGAGCCATTGCACCTGCGGCGATCCGTTCCCGCAGCCGCCGACGGGGCCGCAGTAGCTCGAGAGCACGACGATGTGCCACGTGCCTACGTCGTAGCTGTACCACCCTTCGTTCACCGGTCCCGCCGCGGCGCCCCAGTAGCCGAAGTAGCCGTTCGCGTTGCCGGTCTCCCAGTCGTGGTTCCCGATCGCCGGGTGCGTGCGCGCCTTCAGCGGCGCCCAGACCGGATCGAAGCAGCTCGAGAACTCACTCGCGGTTCCCTGGTCGCCGGACTCGTCGCCGAGCGACGCGATCGGGTCGACGCCGTTCGGGTCGACGGACTCGATCATCTGCGCGACCGCCGAGAACGCACCGGGCTCCGAGTCGCAGGCGTGCTGGTCGCCGACGAAGATCATCGTGGGATCGCCCGAGCCCTGCGACTGCTGCTGCGTGACGGTCCAGCTGCGCGACGCAGGCGTCGGATCGACGTTGCCTGCCTGGTCGATGGCGCGTACCTGGAACGTGTGACTTGCCGGCGCCAGCGAGCTGTAGGTCGTCGGCGACGAGCAGGCTGCCCAGCTCCCGCCGTCGAGCGCGCACTGGAACGTTCCCGCTTCGGTCGAGGTGAAGGTGAACGTGGCGGATGTCGAAGTCGTCGAGGACGACTGGGCAGGCCCGCCGGTGATCGTCGTGTCGGGCGGAGTCGTGTCCTTCGCCGCGGTCACCGTCCACGTCACCGACGCCGGCGTGGGATCGACGTTCCCCGCCGCGTCGATCGCGCGGACCGCGAAGGTGTGGCTCCCTGTCGCAAGGGACGAATACGACTGGGGAGACGTGCAGGCCGACCAGGCCGCGCCGTCCAGCATGCACTGGAAGGTGCTGCCGTTCTCGCTCGACGAGAACGAGAAGGAGGCGCTCGTCGACGTCGTCGAGGAGCCGCTTGCGGGGCCTGAGGTGATCGTCGTGTCCGGCGGAGTCGTGTCCTGCGTCCCGCCTGAGCCGTCGTCGAGCGTGAGGCCGTCGACCTCGAAGCTGTCGCCGCTCGTTCCGTCGGCCAGGACGTACACGTCGATCGAGCTTCCGCCCTTCGTCGTGTAGGTCACCGGCGGAAACTGCTGCCACCCGGTGGTGCCGGTGATGCACGACGACGTCTGCGCGACCTTGCTGCTCCCATTCCACTCGCGGATGTAGAGGCAGAGGCTCTGGCCGGGATCGTCGGTGCGCGCGGAGCCGCCGGCCGTGTAGGTGACTCCCGCCGCGTGCGTGCCGACCGGGCGGGGCGACGTGTCGATCGAGTAGTACTCGGAGCTGCCCGTCACGAGCGCCGCGCCGGAGCCGTCGTCGCCGTCGGAGGCGAGCGACAGGGTCGAGTTCCACCCTTCCCAGCCGCTCAGCGACCCCTCGAAGCTCCCGTTGACCAGCACGTTCGCCGCCTGCGCCCGGCCCGCGCCGAGCAGGGCGATACACGACGCGAAAACGATAAGGCCGCACTTCACGAACAAGAAACGCAATCGCCGCGCCGACGGTTACGCTCCGCGCCCGTGGACGCGCCCGAGGACCGCCACGAAGCCGCCCTGGCCGCGATCGTCCGCGGCATGGTCGTCGCCCTGCTCGGGAGCGTCCTGGGCGGCGGCTTCGGCTTCCTCTTTCTCGTAGTCATGGCCCACGTGATGCCGCAGCGCGGGTTCGGCGTGCTCGTCATCACGGTCAACCTGCTCTCGCTCGGCCAGGCGTTCGGAGTCGCGGGAGCGGACTTCGCCGCGATCCGGTACGTCGCGGCGGCGGACACGCCGGGCCGCAAGCGCGGCGCGATGGCGACGCCGCTCGTCCTCGTCGCGGCGCTCAACTGCTTGATCGCGCTCGTCGTCTTCGCCGCAGCCCATCCGATCGCCCACCGGCTGCTCGGCCAGCACGGGCTCACGGGCACGATGCGCGTCGTCGCGCTCGTCCTGCCGCTGACGGTGACGGCGGCGATGCTCTCGGCTGCGATCAGCGGGCTCGAGCAGGCGCGCGGCGAGCTCGTCCGCAAGGTCGCGGAGCAGGGCGGTCGCATCGTCTTCTGCCCGCTCCTCTACGCGGCGGGCCTCGGCATCACGGGCGCGGTGGCCGGCATGGCGGTCGCCGCCGCGCTCGCGATCGTCAGCGTCGGCGGCCTGCTCCTGTATGCGCTACCGCGCGGCGGGCAGACCGAGTGGCTGCCGCCCATGCGTGTCATTTCGTTCGCGTGGCCCCAGTCGCTCGCGACGATCGCAGGCCAGTTGTGGATGACCACGGCCGTGATCGCGCTCTCGCACTACTCGGGGAATCGCCAGGTTGCCCTGTGGGGCGGCGCGATCGCGATCGCCCGCTTGCCGGCGCTCGTCTACAACGCGTTCACGTTCCGGTTCTCCCCGACGATCTCTCGCCTCTGGGAAGCGCACGACCTGCCCGCACTCGCGAGCCTGCTGAAGAGCGTGACGCGCTGGGTTGCGATTCTCGCCGTGCCGCTCTATGCCGTGGCCATCGTCCTGCCGGGCCCGCTGCTTCGCATCTACGGCAGCGGCTTCCGCGGCGGCAGCACCGCGCTCGTGCTGATCGCGGTCGCGGTCCTGCTCGACTCGCTCGCCGGTCCGAACGACCGCGCACTGATCATGACCGGCCGGGTGAAGCTCGAGATGGCAGCCAACGTGACGACCGCGGCGGTCATGACCCCGATCTCGGTCGTGCTCACGGCGCGGTACGGACTGAACGGCGCCGCGGTCGGCCTGATCTCGTACAACATCCTCGTGAACGTGCTCAAAGGCGGTCTCGTGTGGCGGACGCTCCGCATGAACTCCTTCAGCGCTGCCCTGCTCGGGCCGCTGTTCGCCGCCGCGCTCGCGGGCGCGGCTTGCCTCGGGGTCGAGCGGGCGACGTCGCTCGGCTCGTCGCTGCCCGGCACCGCCGTGCTCGCAGTCGGGCTGCTGCTGCTCTACGCCGTTCTGCTCCTGCGCGTCGTCGGCATCTCCGCCGCCGATCGCGGTGCGCTCCGGATCGCGACGAGGCCGTCGGCGTGACCGCGGCCGAGATCGTCGACGCAGCCGCGCAAGGCACCGTCGTCGTGTTCGGGTCGCTGCCGCCGGCAGGCCGCGACCTCGACCTGCTCACGCTGGGACCTGCCCCGATCTGCGACGCGCTCGCCGCGGCAGGCTTCGTCAAGCGCCGGCCGTACGAGTGGGCGCGGTTCGCGGACGGCACGGTCGACGCGGTCGATCTCAGCGACCAGTGGCCGCACATCGCAGACATCGTCGCGGGCGCTCGCCGCCTCGAAGGCTTCGACCGTCTCGCGCGACCGTCGCCCACGCACCAGCTCCTTCTGCTCGCGCAGATGGTCCGGGCGCAAGGCCGCTACCCGTCCTCACGCGTCGAACGGATGCGGGCGGCGCTCGCCGAAGAGCCGGATGCAGCGATCGCGGCACGCCGCCTCGCTCCGGACTGGGGCGTGGCCGAAGAGCTCGAGCGGGTCCTCGCCGGCACGCCGATCGAGGCGAGGCCGCGCCCCCGGCGACCACGTGTCGTCGCGTTCTCGGGCATCGACGGCTCCGGAAAGAGCACGCAGGCGAAGCTGCTCGCGGAGACGCTCGAGCAGCTCGGGTACCGGGTCGAGATCGCGTGGGCCCCGCTCGGCTCGTCGAAGCTCCTGCGCGCGCTGTTCCTGCCGGTGACCCGCCTGCTCGGACGGCTCCGCTCGTTCCAGGCCGAGCCGACGGGCGAGACCGGGCTCGAGCCGAACGCCGGCAGCGTGCTCCGCCAGCGAAGCGACCTTGCGCACGCGGCCTGGTCGACCCTCGTCGCGCTGACGAACGGCCTCTTCCATGCACGGACCGCGGCGCGTGGGTCGGCAACCGGCACCGTCGTGCTCTTCGATCGCTACGTGCTGGACTCGCGCGTCCGCCTCCGCTTCCTCTACGGCTCCGAGAAGCGCTACCCGTGGCAAGACCGGATTGTCCGGCTGCTGTCGCCGCGTCCCGTCGCCGCGTTCTTCCTGGACGTCAGCGCCGAGCAGTCTCTCGCCCGGAAGGACGATCGCTGGACGCGCACCGACCTCGAGCGGCTCGTCGGGCTGTATCGGGCGCTCGACGACGGAGGCGTCACGCGCCTTGACGGGACGCGCGACCGCGACGAGCTCGCAGCGGAGATCGCGCAAGCCGTCTGGCAGCAGCTTGACTGACGCGAGCTGCTCGCGCGGCGGTCGACAGCGCATCTGCGCCACGTCCGGCGAAACCGGAGATCACCGAGCCGGGATCGTCCGTGAACCGTGCCTTGTACGGCTCGTCGCCGCGCAAGAAGCGGTATTCGCGCTGTCTCTGTTCGAACGCGCTGCGAATCGTCGCCGCGAGCAGGACGAGCCCGACCGAGTCACGCTCGTGCGCCGGGTCGCGGCCGGACTGATAGTACGAGTCGACCTCGCCGAAGCGGAACCCGTACCACGCTGCGGCGGGCTTGCCGTCGAGCTCGAGCACCGTCAGGCGGTTCCAGCCGGCGTCGAGCGCCACGCGAGCGAAGTCGCGGTGGAATGCCTCTTTGCGCGCGAACTCGCTGCCCTTCGGCCACCGGGCACGATGCAGACGGAACAGCGTGTCGAGGTCGGCGTCGAGCGTCGCAGCGGTCGCGAGCCGAAAGACCACGTCGTGCTCGCGCTCGAGACGGCGCGTCCGCGAGCGCACCTGCTGACGGAAATTCGCGCTGCGGGTTGCGAGGTATGGATCCCAACCCGCGAAGGAGTCGATCGCGAGCACGGGGCTCTGCTCGGCGAGCACCTCCCGGACGCCGAGCACCCCGGCAGTCACGGTTGGCACGTGCTCGGCGAGCACGAGCGCATCGCTGCGCAGCGCTTCGAATGCCGCCGCTTCGCCGCACGGACCGAGCTCGTCGCCGCCGCCGTGGCCGAGGAAGCGCTCGATCCGCGGCGCGCGGCGCCAGACGTACGCCGGCCAGACGGCGGCGAGCCGGGAGCCGTCCCAGGCGGCACGCAGGGCGAGCTCCCGGCCCGCTCCCGCGTGGCGCCACCACGTCTCGTGGAACTCGGGGGTCGCGAAGATGTTTCCGGCCGCGAGCGCAAGCGCGCGCCGCTCGTCGCGCAGCTCCGACAGCCTGATCGACTCGATCCTCACGCGCGGCGGAGGACGCGCTTTGCGAGAGGTTGCGCACGGCGATAGCCGAAGCGCGCGGCCGCGCCGAGCGGGCCGGCTGCGAACGCTTCGACCGCGAACCGGTCGCGGGTGAGGTCCGTCCATTCGAGCTTCCAGGGCTCTGCCGCGCCGAGCAGCTCGTAGGTCGCGAGCCCGTCGGCCTGCGAATGGCGGATCATCGCGTCGGCGATCAGGAAGCCGGGAGAGTACTTCCGATACGCAGGGTCGTACCCGCCTTTCAGGTCGTAGAGCATCCCGTCCTGCACGAGGGTCAGCTCGACCGCGATCCGCCGGTCGCCTGCGCACAGGAAGAACAGCCGCAGGATCCCCTCACGCTCGGCCCAGTGCAGCACGTCGGTGTAGAAGCGCTTCGTGTCGTCCCGAGAGACGATCGCGGTGCCGTCGTCGACCTTCCAGCCCGAGCCTTCGAGCTCGAACGCCTCGTCCAGCACGCCCTCGGTCGATCCGAGCACCTCGAGCGAGGTCTCCCCCTCCTCACGCGCCAGTTTCTCGCGCGCCTTCCGAAGCGTCTTCTCGCGCGGGGCCGGAAGCTCCCGCCGAAGGTCGACGTACGGCGACGACTGCAGCACGCGCACCGACACGTCGAAGCGACGGTCACGCGCGACGTCCTCCGCGACAGCTGCATCGTCACCGAGGAGGCGGAGGTTCGCGTACGGGCGCGAGGTGGCAAACGCGGCGTCGTAGAGCTCGCGGCGCGTCTCCTCGTCGCGGGCAGCCGCCGCGAACACCGGTGTGTGCCAGTTCGCGGGCACGTGCACCCCGCCGGCACGGCGCACGATCGGGAGCACGCCGGTGAGCGCGCCGTCGCGACGCGCCGCGAGCAGCTCGAGCGCACCGTTGCCGAAGGCGTTCCACCACGCAGCGTTCCAGCCGGGGCGCGCGAACGGCGGCGCGCCCACCTCGCGCGCGAGCGCGTCCCATTCGGCTGCGATCGCCTCGCCGGAGGTGTGCCGCTCGACTCCCACGGTCATATGTTGGCAGCGTGGCGGCGACGAGGGTCTTGCTTACGGGAGATGAAGGCACCGGGACACTGGCGGCCGTGCGCGGTCTGCGCGCAGCCGGCTACGAGCCGTGGCTCGCCGTGTCGGCCGACCGGACCTACGCCGCGCGTTCACGCGCAGCCGGCGGAGTGCTACGCGTGCCCGATCCGAAGGACGACCCGATGGCACACGTCCGGCAGGTCGCGAGCGAGGCGAGGCGGCTCGGAGTGGCCGCGGTGCTCCCCGGCACGGAGGGATCGCTACGGGCGCTCACCGGCCAAGAGGGCTTCTTCGAGATGCCGCTCGGTGTTTCGGAGCCGGACGCGCTCGAGCGTGCGACGGACAAGGCGACACTCGCGCGCTTCGCGACGGCGGCCGGGCTCGAGTCGCCGCCGACACACGAGGTCGTCGACGGGGCGCTGCCCGACGCGATCGAGCTGCCGGCGATCGCGAAGCCGGTCGCCAGCGTCACGGCCGAGGACGGCGTGCTGCGCTCCTACGAGGTCGTGCGCGCCGAGACGCGCGAGGACCTCGAGCGGGCGGTACGCAGCGGCGGGCGCTGGCTGGTGCAGCCGTACCTGCACGGGACGCTCGGAGCGGTGGGTGGCGTCGTCTGGGAAGGGCGGCTCGTCTGCGCCGTGCACCAGGTCTCGCCGCGGATCTGGCCGGTAGAGCGCGGTATCTCGTCGTACGCAGTCACGGTGCCACCGAACGAGGCGCTCGAGACCGGCATCGCGAAGCTCCTGGAGCTCGTCGGCTGGAGCGGGGTCTTCGGCGTGCAGTTCATCCACGTGCGCGGGCGCTCCTACGTGATCGACCTCAATCCGCGCATCTACGGCTCGACTGCACTGGCGATCGCCGCCGGCCAGAACCTCCCTGCGATCTGGGTCGATCTGCTCCTCGGTCGCGACCCGCGTGTCGGCCCGTACCGCGTCGGCACCAGGTATCGCGTCGAGGAGGACGACGTGCGGGCGATTCTGCAGACGCGGCAGTGGCGCGGGCTCGTCCCTCGCTCGAACACCGTGCACGGCGTGTTCGACTGGCGCGATCCTGCGCCGTCGCTCGAGTCGCTGCGAAAGCTCCTCCGGCTCTAGACGTCAGTCGCGGAGTCGCTGTGCCGGGAAGAGGATCACGTCGCGAATCGAGTCCTTGCCCGCGAGCAGCATGACCAGGCGGTCGATCCCGAGGCCGAGCCCGCCGGTCGGCGGCATGCCGTACGACAGAGCCTCGACGTAGTCCGGATCGCCGGGCTCCGCCTCGACGTTCCCGCCGGCACCCTCGGCAGCCTGCATCGCAAAGCGCTCCGCCTGCTCCTCCGCGTCGTTCAGCTCGGTGAACGCGTTCCCGAGCTCCATGCCGCCCGCGTAGTACTCGAAGCGCTCGACGACGCGCTGATCGTCGTCGGTCAGCCGCGCGAACGGCGACAGCTCGATCGGATAGTCGTAGAGGATCGTCGGCGCGATCAGCCGCGGCTCGATGTAGGCGGTCACCGCCTTGTCGACGAGCTGCGACCACGTCTTGTCATGTGACACGTCGACGTCGCGCGACTCCAGCCGGCGCTTCAGGTCGTCGTAGTCGTGCGTCCACAGGTCGAGCTCCTTCAGCTCGTCGACGAGCCGCATCCGCTTCCACGGACGCTCGAAATCGATCTCGTTCCCCTTGAACGTCGTCTTCGTGGTGCCGAGCGCAGCGAGTGCGACGAACTCGATCAGCTCCTCCATCCGGTCCATCGTGTCCCGGTAGTCGGCGTAGGCCTCGTACCACTCGACCATCGTGAACTCGGGGTTGCGCTTGTAGTTGACGCCTTCGTTCCGGAAGTCCTTGCCGAGCTCGTAGACCTTCTCAAGCCCACCGACGATCAGGCGCTTCAGGTAGAGCTCGGTCGCGATGCGAAGGTAGAGATCCTGGTCGAGCACGTTGTGATGCGTGACGAACGGCTCGGCGAACGCGCCGCCGTAGCGCGGCTGCAGGATCGGCGTCTCCACCTCGATGAAGCCGTGCTCGTCGAGGTACCGGCGTACGGCCGAGACGATGCGCGCACGGAGGACGAAGTCGGCGCGCACCTCTTCGTTCATCAGCAGGTCGAGGTAGCGCTTGCGGTAGCGCTGCTCGATGTCGGTCAGGCCGTGGAAGGTGTCGGGCAGCGGCGTGCGGATCTTCGCGAGCGGCACGAGCTCGTCGACGATCAGCGACGGCTCGCCCCGCCGGCTCTTCGTCGGCTTCCCGATCGCGCCGACGACGTCGCCGAGGTGCACGTCCACCTCGCCGGTTCGCGCCGCCGGGCACAGGAGCTGGATGCGGCCGCTCCGGTCGACGAGGTCGAGGAACACGAGCTTGCCCATGTCGCGGCGCGCCATGACGCGGCCGGCGAGTCGGCGCGTCTCGTCGCCTTCGACGCCGTTCTCGAGCGCATCCGCCTCGGCTCGCACGTCGGCGATGTGGTCGCGGTCGGGAAAGCGCTTGGGCAGCGGCTGGCTCACGGCCGCCTGACCATAGCCCAGGCATGCGGCCCGTCTTTCGGCGTGGCCTGCTCCTTCACGGTGCGGAAGCCGTTCGCCTCGTAGAACGAGAGGTTCGCCTCGTTGTTCGTCAAGAGCACCGCGGGCAGCCGCGCCTCCGCCGCGCCTTCGATGCCGGGGGCGAGCAGCGCCGCGCCGATCCCGCGCCGCTGCGCCGGCGGATCGACGCCGATGCCCGCGAGGTACCAGTGCGGGCCGGGCGCGACGTCCGCGCGCAGCTGCTCGACCGCGCGGCCGTAGGCGAGGAACGGCGCCGTCGCCGCGCCGAGGCGAAGCGGAACCGTCAGCAGCGCACGCAGCGTCGAGCCGACGCGCATCGCCGTACGACCGGGCGGCAGCCAGCGCGCGGCGCCGAGCACCGGTCCGCGCGTCGCCCAGACGTCGGCGTTCGTCATGTCGAAGCCGATCCGGAAGAGCCAGGGCAGAAGACGCGCACGGCGTTCGTCGTCAGGGAACAGCCAGACCCACGCGGGGTCGTCCTGGAACGCACGCGCGAGCACGTCGCTCGCCTCGCCCAGCCGCTCTCGTTCCAACCGCACGATCTCCACCGGAGCGGAGCCTACGGGGTCGTCAGGCGGCCTTGATCTCCATGATCTTGAACTTGAGCGCGCCGCGCGGTGCTGAGACCTCGACGACCTCGCCCTTCTTCTTGCCCATGATCGCCTTGCCGACCGGCGACTCGTTCGAGAGCTTGTTCTCGGCCGGATTCGCCTCGGCGGAGCCGACGATGTGGTACTCGAACGTCTTGTTTGCCTGCATGTCGCGCAGCCGGACGTGCGAGCCGATCGAGACGGCGTCCTTGGAGATCTCCTTCTTCGTGATCACGCGTGCGGACAGAAGCCGCTCTTCGAGCTGCGCGATCTTGTGCTCGAGCATCGCCTGCTCGTTCTTCGCGTCGTCGTACTCGGCGTTCTCGGCGATGTCGCCGAACTCGCGGGCAATGCGAATCCGCTCCGCGACTTCGCGGCGCTTGTCGCCCCGCAGGTGGTCGATCTCCTGCTGGAGCTTCTTGAACCCCTCAGGGGTGAGAATCACTTCCTTCATGCGGCCTCCTAGCCCCGCCAGAAACGGGCGGGAATGGTAGCGGCGTCGTCAAGGTGACCGCAAGCGGCCCGGGGCTACATTTACGACTCGTGAACATCGACCTTCGTGACAGCTGGACGCTTGGAAACGTCCTGATCCCGAGCCGGCTTGTGCTGGCGCCGATGGCGGGCGTCAGCGTGCAGGCGTTTCGCCGTCAGGGCCGCCGTTACGGCGCGGGGCTCGTGTGCTCGGAGATGGTCTCCGTGGCCGGGATCCAGCACCGCAACGAGCGGACGCTCGGCTACCTGCGGGTCGGGGCCGACGAGCACCCGCTCGCGATCCAGATTTTCGGATCGGATCCCGTTGCAATGGCGGAGGCGGCGCGGATGGTCGAGGCCGCGGGCGCCGACGTCGTCGACATGAACTTCGGCTGCCCGGTCAAGAAGGTGACGAAGACCGGTGCGGGCGCGTCGCTCCTCGAGGACCCCGACCATGCCTGCCGGCTCGTCGAGGCGGTCGCAGGGGCCACGTCATTGCCGGTCTCGGTGAAGATGCGCCGCGGCGTCCACAACGGCTCGCGCGACTGCCTCACCGTCGGCCCGCTGCTCGTGTCCGCCGGTGCCGCGTCGCTCACGCTGCACCCGCGCTCGGCGAAGCAGATGTACACCGGCGAGGCCGACCACTCCGTCACCGCCGAGCTCGTGTCGCTCGTCGACGTTCCCGTGATCGCTTCCGGCGACGTGACGAGCCGTGCGCGGGCGCAGTCGATCCTCGCGACCACCGGCGCGACCGCGGTGATGGTCGGCCGGGCCGCCCAGGGCAATCCGTGGGCGCTGCGCGAGATCATGGGCGACGACACCGAGCCGTCGCGCGAGGAGATCGTCGCCGAGCTGATCCTCTTCATGCGCGAGACCGTGCGCGAGCTCGGCGATCAGCGCGCCTTCGGCTTCCTGAAGAAGTTCTACGGCTGGTACCTCGGCCGTGGCCGCTTCCCGAAGCCGTTCAAGCAGGAGCTGGTGACGCTGCCGTCGCTCGACGAGGTCGAGGCCCGCCTGCTCGCCGCCGCGCCGGGCGCGCGCTTCGTGCTCGAGCGCCTCCTGTCGGAGCTGCCGGATCCGGCCGACGAGGTGCTCCTCGACTCGCTGCCGATCTCGATCTACGGCGGCGGCTAGAAGGCGAACGCGCGCCGCGGCGCCCGAGTCCGCGTCGCTAGGCCGGTGTCCGCGTGCGCCTCGTGGCCAGGCTCACCGCGTTGTACAGGTGCTTCTTGACCACGTCCTTCGCCCGCGAGACCCCGGGCGGATCGGGGTCGAGCACCCGTGTCGCGCGGAGAATGCGGTTCACGCCCCAGACTTTCCGTTCGAGCGCCTCGTCCGGCGTGAGGAACGCCACCTCGAAGCTGATCGCGGGCTCGGGCCCCGGGTGCTCGACCCAGTGCGGCCAGTGCGGCGGGGCTGCGCACGCCCGCCCGGGACCGAGGTCGAAGGTGATGACACGGTCGAGCGGTCGCCACGGCAGCGAGCCGTCCGCGGTCAGTCGCTCGTGCTCCTCGACCGTCAGCTCGTCCGGTTTCGCGTAGTGCCAGACGCTTCGTCCGCCGACCTCGACGTTCAGGCGCGACGACGGATCCGCGTAGAGCGCAGCCGGCCCGTCCGGTGCCGAGATGCGGATATCCACGCGCAGCGCAACCAGCTGCTGCGCGAAGTAGGCGCCCGCGTCGTACAGCGCGCGGTCGCACATCGGGTTGTACTCGGGCGCCCACTCGAGGACGTCGGACAGCGTCACCTCGAGCTGTCCCGACGCGAGCTCCTCGGCGAGCGGCCGCCGGAGCTCGACATCGGCGCCGCGAACGCGCGCGAACGCATCGCCGGTTGCCGCCCCGCTGCGGTAGAGCGCGTCGAGTCGGTCGAGATCGAACAGGCCGTCGACGACGCGCACGTCGAATTCGAACGGATTGCCCACCGAGAAAAGCGGTATCCGGCCCGGCTTCCCCCAAAACGACTATAACGGGATGCGATCTAACAGTTGCGTTCCCAGACGAGCCGCAGGCCCTGGAGGGTCAGCTCGTGGTCGACGGCGGTGATCGTCCGGGAATGCGGGGCGATCAGGTCGGCGAGGCCGCCCGTGGCGACGACCGGTGCGTCGGCCGCGCCGAGCTCGTCCTTGATCCGGGAGACGATCGCGTCGACCTGGCCGGCGAAGCCGTAGACGAGACCCGACTGCAGGGCCGAGGTCGTCGTCTGGCTGATCACGCGCTCGGGCTCGACGAACGGCACCTTCGGCAGCCGCGCCGCGCGCGCGAACAGCGCGTCCATCGACACCTCGACGCCCGGCGCGAGCACGCCGCCGGCGAAGTCGCCCGCGGCGTTGACGACGTCGAAGTTCGTCGACGTGCCGAAGTCGACGACCACCGCAGGCGCGCCGTGACGCTCGCGCACCGCGACCGCGTTCGCGATCCGGTCCGGCCCCACCTCGCGCGGGTCGTCGTACCTGATCTGCACGCCGGTCGTGACTCCCGGGCCAAGCACGAGCAGCTCCGCTCCGGCCCAGCGCTCGGCGAACGCCTCGTACTCGCGCACGAGCGGCGGCACCGACGAGCACAGCACGATCCCGTCGAGCGCGCTCACGTCGACGAACGCGCGCAACATGACGGCGAGCTCGTCGCCGGTGTGCGTTCGGTCCGTGCCGACGCGGAACTGCTCGCTCAGGCGCTCGCCCTCGAAGAGGCCGAACACCGTCTGCGTGTTGCCTACGTCAATCGCTAGGAGCATCGGAAACTCTGGAACTTAGTTCGCCTTCGGCGAACTAAGTTCCGGGGTTACAGATCTTCGATCTCGCTTCGCCCTTCGCCGATGCGCTTGGCGAGCGCCTCGGCGGTGAGGATCGGCTCGTCGCCCTCGCCGCGGAGCTCCTCGATCGTCACGTCGCTCGAGGTGTAGACCTCGGCGCGCGGGATCATCCGGGTCGGGCGGTTCTTGTCCCACACCCACACGTCCTCCATCTTCAGGTGGAAGAACGGGTAGCTGGGCTGCGGGACGTACTGCATCTCGAGCTTGTTGCACAGGTACGTGGCGTCCTGCGTCAGCACGCAGTACCGGAAGAGGCTGAAGACCGCGCTGTACTCCTTCTTGAGCCGCAGCTCCGCCTCGGCCTCGAATTCGTCGAGCTCGTCGAGGTGGCTCACGGAGCGGATTGTAGCCCCGCCAGGGCGTCCGAGACTGTGCCGTTTCCGGGGATTTCCGCCCCCGGCGCGAGCGCTGCGAGCGGCTCGAGCACGAACCGCCGCTCGTGCAGGAGCGGGTGGGGAACCGTGAGCCCGGGCTCGTCGATCGTCTCCGAGCCGTAGAGGAGCAGGTCGAGGTCGATCGTCCGCGGCCCGTACCGCGGCCCGGTGCGGACACGACCGAGCTGCCGCTCGACGTCGAGGAGCAGCCGCAGGAGGTCGCGGGGTGCGAGCTCGGTGTCGATCTCTGCGACGGCGTTCAGGAACCGCGGCTGATCGGCGTAGCCCCACGGCTCCGTCTCGATGACCGGCGAGAGGCGCACCGCTCCGATCAGCTCGGCGGCGCGGCGGATCGTCTTCTCGCGGTCTCCGAGGTTCGCGCCGAGCCCGACGTACGCGCGTGTCACGGGCGTTCGACGGTGACGGCGCTGTACTCGACGGTCAGGCCCGCCGGCTGAACCTGCGGCTTGCGCACGCGCACGCGCACGCTCTCCGGACGGAACCGCTCGTGGATCATGTCCGCGGTCGCGGCCGCGAGCGCCTCCATCAGGTCGTAGCGATGCTCGTCTGAGAGCCGCCGGACGGCCGCCGCAACCTCCGCGTAGTCGATCGTGTCCTCGATGCGGTCGGAGGCGCCGCGCTCTCCGATCTCCATCGCGACGTCGAACAGGAACAGCTGGCCGAGTCGCTGCTCCTCCTCCTCGACGCCGTGATAGCCGAACACATGCAGGCCGACGAACTCGAGCTTCATCCGTGCACCGCCTTCGCGACGGCCAGCGCCTCGACGTGCTCGCGCACGTCGTGCACGCGGAGGATCGTCGCGCCGCGCTCGTAGGCGGCCACCGCAGCGCCGACGGACGCCGCCGCGGTCGCGACCTTGTCGCGCCCGATCACCTTCGCCAGCGAGCTCTTACGCGAGAGGCCGATCAGGATCGGGCGGCCGAGGTCGGCCAGCTCGTCGAGCCGGCGCACCAGCTCGAAGTTGTGCGCGGCGGTCTTGCCGAAGCCGATGCCGGGGTCGAGGCACACGTTCTGCTCGGGGACGCCCTCGCCGACGGCGAATGCGAGCCGCTCCTCGAGGAAGCGCTTGACCTCCGCGACGACGTCGTCGTAGACCGGGTTCTCCTGCATCGTGCGCGGCTCGCCCTGCATGTGCATGAGGCAGAGATAGCAGCCCGCGTCGGCGACGACAGCGCCGAGCTCGGGATCCGCGCGCAGGGCAGTGACGTCGTTCACCAGCATCGCGCCGAGCTCGACGGCGCGGCGCGCGACGGAGGCCTTCGACGTGTCGACCGAAACCGGCGCCCCGGCGAGGTCGGCGAGCACCGGCTCGATGCGCGCGAGCTCCTCCTCGGCCGACACGCCGTCCGAGCCGGGGCGGGTCGACTCGCCGCCGACGTCGACGATCGCGGCGCCCGCCTCGAGCATCCCCCACGCCGACGTGACGGCCGCCTCGACGCCGAAGTGCACGCCGCCGTCCGAGAACGAGTCGGGCGTGACGTTGATCACGCCCATCACCGCCGGTGCGGCGAAGCGATGCTCGATGGCGCTGTTTGACACGTTCACATAATGGCTTGATGGACGCCGGCTGGCGGTATCTCGGCTCGCTTGGACGCCGCCTTCGCTGGACGGTGGCCGGCGCGATCGCCGCCGGGCTCTCCTGGCAGGCCGCCGCGATCGGGGCGCCGCTTCTCATCCGGCACGCGGTCGACAGCGGGATCCTGCACGGCCACCGGAGCGCGCTCTGGTGGGCCTGCGGCGGCGTGGCGGCGCTCGGCCTCGTCGAGGCGGTATCCGGGGGCACGCGCCACTACTTCGCGATCCGCAACCGGGCGCTCGCCGACGCGGCCGTCCGCGATGCGATCTTCCGGCGCGCGCTCGAGCTCGACGCCCGCTACCACGACCGGGTCGGCGCCGGCGAGCTGATCTCGCGCGCATCGAACGACGCCGAGCTCGTCGCGCGGCTCGGCGACGCAGCCGGACACACGGTCGGCTACATGCTCACGATCGTCGGCGTCTGCGCGGTGCTGCTCGCCGTCGACTGGCACCTGGCCGTCGCCGTGCTCGCGCCCCTGCCGCTCGTCAGCATCGGCTTCGGCCGCTACTCGCGGCGGTACGCCGAGCGCACGAAGGTGAACCAGGAGGAGCTCGCCGACCTGACGACGCTCGGCGAGGAGACGATCGCGGGCATCCGCGTCGTCAAAGGGCTCGGCGCCGGCTCGGCGCTCTCGGCTCGGTTCCGCCGCCAGTCGACGCACGTCGTCGACACGGCGCTCGAGGTGGCGGGCGTCGACGCGGTCTTCCTGCCCGCACTCGAGACGCTGCCGCTGCTCGGGATCCTGATCGCGCTCTGGTACGGCGGCCATCGCGTGCTCGACGGCGACATCAGCATCGGCACGTTCGCGCTGTTCAACTTCTACCTCGTCTACCTGATCGCGCCGCTACGCACGATCGGCCAGCGGGTCAGCACCGTCCAGCGGGCCGTGGCGTCCGCGCGCCGCGTGGTCGAGGTGCTGCACGCAGAGCCTGAGGTCGTCGAGACACGCGAGCCGCAGCGGTTCCCCGCGCGCAGCGACGTCCACTTCGAGGCGGTTCGCTTCGCCTACGGGGACGAGCGGCCGATCCTCGACGGCTTGACGCTGACCATCCCCGAGGGAACGTCGCTTGCGCTCGTCGGCTCGACGGGCAGCGGCAAGTCGACGGCCGCCGCCCTGCTCGCGCGCTTCTACGACCCGGACGCGGGCCGCGTGACGATCGGAGGCGTCGACGTGCGCGACCTGAAGCTCGACGAGCTCCGCCGCGGCGTCGGGCTCGTCTTCGAGGAGACGTTCCTCTTCGGCGACACGGTGCGCGGAAACGTCGGCTTCGCGGTTCCCGACGCCGACGACGATGACATCCGCCGCGCCGCCCGCCTCGCCGGCGCCGCCGAGTTCGTCGAACGTCTGCCCGAGGGGTACGAGACGATGCTCGGCGAGCGCGGCTTCTCGCTCTCGGGCGGCCAGCGACAGCGGATCGCGATCGCCCGGGCGATCCTCGCCGACCCGAAGGTACTGATCCTCGACGACGCGACGTCAGCGGTCGATGCGACGAAGGAGCACGAGATCCGCGCCGCGCTCGCCGAGGTGATGGCGGGGCGCACGACCCTCGTGATCGCGCACCGGCCCGCGACGATCGCGCTCGCCGATCGGGTCGCGGTCGTCGAGGAGGGTCGCGTCGTCGAAGAAGGGACCCATGCCGAGCTCGTCGCGCGCTCGGAGCGCTACCGCTCACTGCTCGCGCTCGCAGCGGAGGAGGCGGCGTGAGGCGGCGTAGGCTCGACGGAGCCGCCCAGAGAGCGAAGGCGCCGGCTTCGCCGGCGCCGGAAGCGGGCCTGCGGGAGATTGGCCCGATCCTGCAGCCCCACCGGCGGCTGATCGTGTGGGCGATGCTGGCGATGATCGGCGCCACGGGCGTGTCGCTCGCCGCGCCGCTCTTCGTGAAGATCGCCATCGACCGTGGCGTGACCCATCACGACCCGCACGCGATCGACGTCGTCGCCGCGGTCTATCTCGTGCTCGTCGTCGCGCGCCCGATCCTCGAGCGCGTCATCGTGCTCTGCAGCGCGCGCGCCGGCGAGCGCTTCCTCGGCGACCTGCGCGTCGCCGCCTACGACAAGCTGCAGGAGCTGTCGATGCCGTTCTTCGAGCAGACGCGCGCCGGCGTGCTCGTCTCGCGGCTGACCGCCGACGTGCAGACGCTGTCGACGTTCACGCGCACCGTGCTCGTCGAAGTGGTCGGCTCAGTACTGCTCTTCGTCGTGACGCTGATCATCCTCATCTGGCTGTCGCCGCTGCTCTCGCTCGTGATGCTGATCGCCGTCCCGCTGCTCACGTTCTCGTCGCTCCGCTACGGCAAGCGCTCGCGGCCGGCGTTCATCGCGCTCCGCGATCGGGTCGCCGACACGATGTCGTCGCTCCAGGAGGGACTGACGGGCGTGCGTGTCGTGCAGTCGTTCGGAATGGAGCAGGAGCGGTACGCGCTCTATCGCGCGCGTTCGCGCGAGCAGGTCTCGGCGTGGCGGCGGATCTCGCTCGTGAACATCGGGTTCTTCCCCGTGATCGCGTTCGCGCAGTCGCTCGCGCTCGCGACCGTGCTCGTCGCGGGCGGGTATCTCGAGCGTCACGGCCGGGTCACCGTCGGCACCGTCGTCGCGTTCGCGCTGTACCTCATCTCGCTCTTCGATCCGATCGCCCGGCTCGGCGACTGGTACAGCGAGTTCCAGTCGGGCCGCGCCGCGCTCGTGAAGATCGCCTCGCTGCTGGCGGAACGACCGACCGTCGTCGGCGGCGGCTCGTCGCTGCCGGCGGAGGGCGAGCTGCGCGCCGACGCACTCTGCTTCGCCTACGGCAACGGCGAGCGTGCGGTCGACGACGTGTCGCTCGCGATCGCGCCGGGCGAGCACCTGGCGCTCGTCGGCGCCACCGGCGCCGGCAAGTCGACGCTCGCGAAGCTCCTCGTGCGCGCCTACGACCCGAACGAGGGCGCCGTGACCTTCGGCGGCGTCGACCTCCGCGACGCGTCGCTCGCGTCGCTGCGAAGCCGCATCGTGTTCGTGCCGCAGGAGGGTCACCTCTTCTCCGGGACGATCGCCGACAACGTCCGCCTCGCCCGGCCCGGCGCGTCGAACGAAGAGGCGCGCGAGGCTCTGCGCGCGATCGGCGCGCTCGAGCGGTTCGAAGCGCTGCCGGACGGCCTCGACACCGACGTGCGCTCGCGCGGCGCGCGCCTCTCCTCCGGTGAGCGTCAGCTCGTCTCGATCGCGCGCGTCGCGCTCGTGGATCCGGCCGTGATCGTCCTCGACGAAGCGACCTCGTCACTCGACCCGCAGTCGGAGGCGTCGGTCGAGCACGCGCTGTCGGTGCTCGCCCGGGGCAGAACCGTGATCACGATCGCGCACCGGCTGTCGACCGCCGAGCGGGCCGACCGCGTCGCGGTCATGGAGCACGGCAGGCTCGTCGAGATCGCCTCGCACGACGAGCTGGTCGTGCAGGGCGACCGCTACGCGCGGCTGTGGGCGAGCTGGCAGGCCGGGCTCGCGGTGTAGGCGCGACCGGCAAGGTTTTCGGCCGCGAGCGAGCCGGTATCTGTCGTCCTCGATGGCACGCGAGCTCGAATGGGTCACGACCCTCGAACGATTCGACGAGATCGCACCCGACTGGGACGCTCTGGCTGCCGCCGAGCGAACCCCCTTCGTGCGCCATGCGTGGCTCCGAACCTGGTGGCAGCATCGCGGGCGCGGCCCGCTCAGGATCGCCGTGCTCTGGGACGACGGCCGCATCTCCGCAGCGCTGCCGCTGCACCAGTCCGGGTCCGCCTTGCAGAGCCTCGCGGGCATGACGGCGTTCGACTTCCGTCTCCTCGGCGGCGAGGAGCCGGTCCGCGCGTGCCTGGATCTCGCCGGGTCCGCCTGCGGCGAGCTCATACTCCACGGCCTGCCCGCGAGCTCGGCGGGCGTTGCGGTTCTGCGCACGCTTCCCCGGCGCCTCGTGCGCGTCGAGCACCTCCAGAACGAGCCGGTCATCCCGACAACCGGGACGTTCGACGAATACCTCGCGACGTTGTCTTCGTCGTTTCGCAAGGCCGCTCGGCGCCGGCGCCACAAGCTCGAGCGCGAGCATGCGGTCGTGGCTGACGTGTGGCGGCGGCCGGTCGACCTCAGCGCCGAGCTCGAGGAATTCCTCGAGCTGGAGCAGCGCGGGTGGAAAGGCGCCGACGGAGGCGCTGTCCTGACCATGCCCGGCGGTCTCGCCGACTACTACCGCGCGTTCGCAGGCGCGCTGCACGAGCTCGGCATCCTGCTGCTCCCGAGGATCGAGGTCGACGGCAAGCTCGCAGCTGCGGGGATCGCGATCGACGACGGCAACTCGTTCTGGTCGCTGCGCAGCGCCTACGACGAAGAGCTGCGCGAGCTCGGCCTCGGCATCGATCTCCACCTGCGGTGTATCGAGAGCTGCTTCGAGCGTGGTTACGACGCCTTCGAGCTGCTCGGCGACGACGCTCCCTACAAGCGTCAGTTCGCCCCGGTCTTCCGCGAGCAGGTCTCGGTCTACGTCTACGACCTTCGCCCGCGTCCGTTGTTCCACTTCGCCGTGCGGCGTGCACGGCGGGCGGTCGTCGCCGGGCTCCGCGCCCGGCTCGCGTCGAAGTGACTCGTGCTGCCGGCTACTGCGCCGGGCCGGTGCCGAGCGTCACGGTCGCGACTCCGGGGTCGCCGTACGCGTCGGTGTAGGAGACGCTCACCTTCGTGCCCGGCTTCTGCGCGAGCACGAACGACGTGACGTCGGTCGCCGCCGAGATCGACTTCCCGTCGAGCGCGGTGATCACGTCGCCCGCGCCGAGACCCGCCCGGTCCGCCGGGCCGCCGGTGACGACGCCTTCGATCTCGGTCGCGGTGCCGTTCCAGGTCTGCACCTCGGTCACCTCGACGCCGAGAAACGCCGTCGCGCCGACGTGGACGATGGTGGACGACTTCCCGGCCTCGATCGCGCTTGCAAGAGCGAGCGCCGTGTGGATCGGGATCGCGTAACCCTCCGTCGACTCGGCGACCTGGTACGGCGAGCCGGACGACGCGGCGGTGTCCATCCCGATGACGTTGCCCGAGGCGTCGAGGAGCGGCCCGCCCGAGTCGCCCGGGACGACGTCCGCGTTCGTCTCGATCAGCCCGGTGAGCGTCTCCGACGCTTCGGTCTCGTCGCTCGCGGTGATCGTCTGCCGCAGGGCGGTGACGGAGCCGTGCACGGTCGAGAGCACTCCCGCGCCGCCCGCGTCGCCGACGGCTGTCACCGTCTGACCGATCTTCGCGCTCGGGCCGGAGACGGAGATCGTCTTCAGGTTGGAGGCGTTCTGCAGCTGCAGCACCGCGACGTCCTTGCTGCGGCTGTAGCCGACGACCTTCGCTGTGTACGTGCGTCCCGCACCCGGAACGCGAACACGGATCGTCGTCGCGCCGGAGATCACGTGGTTGTTGGTGAGCACCTCTCCGTTCGACGTCAGCACCATGCCGGTGCCTGCAGCCGAGCCGCCCTCGTACTTGAGGTTCGTCTCGATGATGACGACGCCGGTGCCGAGCTTCGAGCTCGAGCGCGCGAACGCGACGTGAGCGCAGACGGCACCGACCGCGGCGAGCACGGCGACGAGCAGGACGATCTTGGTCTGGGTGCGGCTGAGGAAGGTCATGGCTCCAGCGTGCCCGTCGAGCCTAAGCACGACATTAGCGCTCGGCGATTCGCAGTCAATCCTTAGCTAGTGGATGTGCAGGTTGATGCCGAGGTAGAGGAGCGGCCACAACACCGTGGCGATCACCGCCGAGGCGAGCTGCCGCCACGTATGCAGGTTCTGCCAGTAGTGATGGGTGGCGGCCACGATGCCGCCGGCGATCAGGTAGATCGCGAGCAACCAGCTGATACCGAAATGCGGGCGTGCGAACGACGCTGTTCCGAACATGTGCACCTCCGTAGGTTCTGAGAGGTGAACGGCCGACGGGGTCAGAGCGATTCGCCATGTACGTAAAACGGCGCCACGACAGGCACCAGACGCCCTGGATAGCCGTCGGCCTCGAAGCCGGCCACCAGCCCGCGCAGCTCGGATGCTGCGAACGGCCACGGGTCGACGCCGACCCTTCCCTCGCCGTCCAGCTCGAGCCGGTAGCCGCGCACCTCGCGCCTGCCCGGCGCCTCGAAGCAGAACTCGAACGAGATCACGTCGCACACGTTCGTCACCAGATCGGCGGCTTCCGCGTCGCCGCGTGACACACCGGTCTCGGCGAGGAGCTGTGAGACGACCGCATCCGCCTCGTCGTATCCCGGCCCTTCGCCGATCAGCCGCCGCACGTGCAGGGCGACGACGAGATCGACGATCGGATCCTCGCCGCGCGGCGCGAAGCCGCGCCGCTGGATGTCGAGCCAGCGCTCCTCGGCGACCGCGCCGATGTCGTCGTGGTCGAGCTCGCCGTAGCCGCGGTCGTGGTCGGCGACGCCGCGCACGAACGACGGGAACGGCAGCGACGGCGGCTCGGCCCAGTTCAGCGCGAGCGAGCCGGCGAAGCGTGCGTGCTCGGCCTGGGGGAAGACGACCGGCCGGCGACGCGAGTGGAAGCTCAGGAGGCCTCGGGTTCGGTGTTGGTTGGCGATCGAGCGCGAGCGCTCGATCGCACGAACCAGAGTCGAGCCTAGCTCGCCTCTGGTTCTGGCGGCTGCATGGCCGCGCCGCCCGGAAGCGGGAACGGACGCGGCTTCGGCTGCGGGCGGCGCTCCGGCTCGGCCGACGGCGCCGCGGGCGGCTCCTCGGGCTCGGGCGGGAAGACCGCGTCCTCGTGCTCGCCGGCGAGCAGGCGCTCGAACTGATCCTTGTCGATCGTCTCGCGCTCGATGAGGATCTGCGAGATGCGGTGCAGGTCCTCGATGTGCTCGGTGAGCACCTTCTTCGCGAGGTCGTGCCCCTCCTCGATGATCCGGCGGATCTCGTCGTCGATCTCGCGCGCGACCTCTTCCGAGTAGTCGGGCTCGGCGCCCATCTCGCGGCCGAGGAACGGCATGTCGTGGTTGCGGCCGAGGACGCGCGGACCGAGCTTCTCGCTCATGCCGAAGCGCATGACCATCGCCTTCGCCGTCGACGTCACCTTCTCGATGTCGTTCGAGGCGCCGGTGGTGATCTCGTTGAAGACGATCTCCTCGGCTGCGCGGCCGCCCATCGTCATCGCGATCTGCTCGAGCAGCGCCTTGCGCGTCGTCAGGTAGCGGTCCTCGGTCGGCAGCGAGATCGTGAGGCCGAGCGCCTGGCCGCGCGACACGATCGTGATCTTGTGCACCGGGTCGGTGTTCTCGAGGAAGTGGCCGACGAGCGCGTGGCCCATCTCGTGGTAGGCGGTGATGCGCTGCTCCTTCTCGGAGAGCAGGCGGGCCTTCTTCTCCGGCCCCGCGATCACGCGCATGATCCCTTCCTCGAGCTCCTCCTGCTCGATGACCTTCTTGCCTCGGCGCGCTGCGAGCAGCGCTGCCTCGTTGACGAGGTTGCGCAGGTCGGCGCCGGTGAAGCCCGGCGTCCCGGCGGCGAGCGAGTCGAGGTCGATCGCCGACGCGAGCGGCTTGCCCTTCGAGTGCACCTCGAGGATCTTGCGGCGGCCGTTGCGGTCGGGGCGGTCGACGACGATCTGCCGGTCGAAGCGGCCCGGGCGCAGCAGCGCCGGGTCGAGGATGTCGGGGCGGTTCGTGGCGGCGATGAGGATGATGTTGTCCTTCATCTCGAAGCCGTCCATCTCGACGAGCAGCTGGTTCAGCGTCTGCTCGCGCTCGTCGTGGCCACCGCCGAGGCCGGCGCCGCGATGGCGGCCGACCGCGTCGATCTCGTCCATGAAGACGATGCACGGCGACGCCTGCTTCGCCTGCTCGAAGAGGTCGCGCACGCGCGAGGCGCCGACGCCGACGAACATCTCGACGAAGTCGGAGCCGGAGATCGAGAAGAACGGCACACCGGCCTCGCCGGCGACCGCACGCGCGAGCAGCGTCTTACCGGTGCCCGGAGGCCCGTAGAGCAGCACGCCCTTCGGGATCGACGCGCCGAGCGCCTGGAACTTCTTCGGGTTCTCGAGGAACTCCTTGATCTCCTGGAGCTCTTCGACCGCCTCGTCGACGCCGGCGACGTCCTTGAAGCCGATCTTCGGCGAGTCCGGGGCCATCCGCTTCGCGCGCGACTTGCCGAAGCTCATCACCTTCGAGCCGCCGCCCTGCACCTGGTTCATCAGGAAGATCCAGAAGCCGATCAGGAGCAGGAACGGCAGGAAGGACCCGATCAGCGCGGTCCACGAGAAGCCGCCCGTTCCCTTCGAGTCCCACACGACCTGGTGCGCGGACAGCGCGTTCTGGAACTGGAACTGCGCGTAGTCGGACGCGTAGTGGACGGTGGCGCTCTTGCCGGTGTCGAGCTTCAGCTCGATCGAGCGCTTGTTCGGGTTGAACACCGCCTGCTCGACCTCGTTCGCCTTGACGTCGGCGAGGGCCTGCGACGTGGTCAACTTCGCGCTGGAGCTGCCCTTCGGGATCAGGGTCTGGCTGGCGAGCCAGACCAGGAGGACGATCACGAGGAGCGGGAAGAACGCGCTGCGGAAGAAACGGTTCACGTCAGGTCTTCGGTCAGGGTAGCCGAGTGGATCTGGGTTGGGCTATCGGCATAACCGCTTCGTAATCCAATGGGTTACGCCCCTTCAGGGAGCAAATCGGGGTGGAGAACGCCCACATAGGGGAGATTTCGGTACCGCTCGGCGAAATCCAGCCCGTAGCCGATCACGAATTTGTTCGGAATCTCGAAGCCGACGTACCGGACGGGGACCTCGATCTCGCGCCGCTCGGGCTTCGTCAGGAGCGCGCAGATCTCGATGTCGGCCGGCTCGCGGGACTCGAGGTTGCGAAGCAGGTACGAGAGCGTCAGGCCGGAATCGATGATGTCCTCGACCACGAGGACGTGCCGGCCCTCGATGTTGATGTCGAGGTCCTTGAGGATCCGGACGACCCCGGAGGAGTCGGTCGCGGCGCCGTAGCTCGAGATCGCCATGAAGTCGATCTCGCACGGCACCGTCAGGGAGCGCATCAGGTCGGCCATGAAGAACACTGCACCCTTCAAGACGCCGACGAGCAGAAGTTCCTTGCCCGCGTAGTCGGCGGAGATCTCGCGACCGAGCTCGCGGATGCGTTCCTGCAGCCGCTCCTCGTCGATCAGGATCTCACCGACCGCTTCTTCGAGCTGGGCCTCCCTAGCCTGCGACACGGTGCGCCGTCACCCCCTCCGCCTCGACGATGCCCGGGACGGCGACCACGTCGTCGCCGCGCACGACGAGCGGCCAGCCTTCACGGTCGGAGCGCGGGATCTTCGCGTCGACGAACACGTCCTGCACCTTCTTCCTACGGCCTGCGAGCCGGTCGCCGGGCCGCCACCCCCGTACCTTAAGCCCTGGGAGCCGGGACTCGATGCGCCAGCCGCCGAACTCGACCGGGCCGTCCAGCGCAACCGGGCCGGACTCGAGCCACAGGCGGTCGTGCTCGCGCACGGCCTGGACGCCGCCGCCGAGATCGACGCGCTTCGAGGCGGGCGCGGCGTCGAGCAGCTCCGCGAGCGCGGGCGGCAGCGTGCGCCGCTCGTCGAGCACGTTCAGGACGTTCTCGCGCGCCGCCGGATGGATGCGCTCGAGGCGCGGCACGATCTCGCGGCGGATCAGTCCGCGCACGGTCGCGTCGTTCGTCGAGTCGACCCGCCAGTCGAGCCCGCGCTCCCGGCAGAACGCCTCGGTCTCCTCGCGCCACACGCAGAGGAGCGGCCGTACGACACCGTCGGCCCTGGTCACCTTGATCCCCGTCGTGGAACCTCGGGCGACGAGGCGGTAGAGGATCGTCTCGACCTGGTCGGAGAGCGTGTGCCCGGTCGCCCGCAGCCGGCCGGCGTGAAACGAGTAGCGCGAGTGGCGGAGCTCGGCCTCGGTCGTGCCGCTCCCGCGCACGACCTCGGCGTCGAATCGCTCACGGCACCAGGCGGCGTCCGCATCCGACTCGGCGCCGCGCAGACCGTGGTCCACGTGCAGCGCCGAGACGCGGAAGCCGAGCTCGCGCAGCGCGTGGTAGAGACAGGTCGAGTCGGCGCCGCCCGAGACCAGGCAGAGCACCTCGCCGCCGGGCGCGATCAGCCCGTGCCGGCGGATGTGCGCGTCGATCCGCTCGAGCAGCTCCAAGCGGTCATTGAAGCAGGTCGCCCACGTCGCAGCCTTTCGCGGCGAGCCCCTGCTGCGCCGTCTGCAGCGTGTACTGGACGCGGGCGCCGATGTCGTAGGCGAGGTACATCTCGCGGCCCGCGTCGCGGCCGGCCGAGCGTGCCTTCACCGCGGCCGCGTAGTCGAGGAACATCACCGGTGCGAGCGCGCGGACCGTCTTCAGGGAAGGGTCGAGCGGCCGGGCCGCGCGGACGACCTGCGCGGCGTCGTCGGCGGCCGATTCGACCTGCTTCGCCTTCGCGTCGCCGCTCAGGTAGTCGCCGCCGTAGACGCCGACGTTCTCGAGCTCGAGCTGGTAGTTCACGATGAACTCGCGATCGGTGAGGCCGCACGTGTGCTGGATCGGCGCCGTGTTGGACGCGTGCGCCGCCCGTCCCTGAACGACCAGGAACGAGCTCACGCCTACGAAGACGGCCGCAACGACCCCGAAGCGAAGCATCGTCCTCCGGCCATCGGCCGTGCCGGATTGCGGCTTTATCCCCCTTTCAGAACAGGACGCTCCGGTATTCGAGCGCCTGTTCCATGCCGATTCGCTCGTACAGCGCGATCGCAGGCCCGTTCTCGGTGCGGACGAACAGGGTGACCGTCGGCGTCGTCTCGAGCAGGAGCCGGCACAGATCGCGCAGCCCGCGGGTCGCGTTCCCTTGCCCGCGCGCCTCCGGATCGGTCCAGACCTGCGCCACCTGCACCGCGTGCGCCGTCCACGCGGAGGCCTCCGCCTTGAAGCGGATGACGCCGTCCTCGAGCCAGACCCAGGACCGCCCCTCGTCGATCTGCGCCATCGTCCGCCAGCGAAACCCGTCGGGGTCGCGCGCGAGCGGGTCGACACCGAGCTCGAGCTGGTGCGCGGCGGCGCACGCGGGCAGCAGCCGGTCGAAGTCGCCGGGGGTCGCCGGCCGCAGGCCGGTGCCGCCCGGCTCCGGCGGCTCGGCGAGCGAGTACACCGGCTGGTGCGGGCGGTCCTCGCGCGGCCGCGGCAGCCGGTCGCGCGCCGCGTCCCACAGCTCGCCGACGGCGCCGGCCTCGCCGATCAGCATCCGCACCGGGGCCGCGCCGACGACCCCGGCGAAGGCGTCGCAGCCTCGACCCGACGGCACGAGATTCGCACCGACGTGACAGAGCGCGGTGAGCGCGCGCGCCTCGTCCTCGACCGCTGCGAAACGTCCGAGCCCGCGCCGCGCGACATCCTCGAGGAAGACGCGCTCGACCGGGCTCTTCGCGCAGAAGGCGAGCACCTGGTCGCGGGTCGGCTCGATCACGGTCATGTGCGGAGTCTTCTATAGGGTGAGCGCCCATGCCGATCCACGTTCGCGCAGACGAAGGCGACTACGCAGAAGCGGTCCTCCTGCCCGGCGACCCGCTGCGGGCGAAGTACATCGCCGACACGTATCTCGAGGACGTCCAGCAGAAGAACTCGGAGCGCGGGCTGCTCGGCTTCACCGGCACCTACAAGGGCAAGCCGGTCTCCGTCCAGGGCACCGGCATGGGTTGCCCGGGCGCGACGATCGTCTTCGAGGAGCTCGTCCAGCTCGGCTGCAAGAAGCTCATCCGCGTCGGGACCTGCGGCGGCCTGCAGGCGCATCACAAGCTCGGCGACGTGATCGTGTCGCTCTCGGCGGTGCCCGCCGACTCGACCGCGATGCACCTCGTCGGCAACGAGCCGCACTGCCCGACCGCGTCGTGGTCGATCGTTCACGGCGCCGTCCATTCGGCGAAGGAGCTCGGCCAGGAGATCCACGTCGGCCCGATCGTCTCGAGCGACCTCTTCTACAACCCCGACGAGGGCCAGTACGAGCGCTGGTCGAAGCGCGGCGTGCTCGCGGTCGAGATGGAAGCCGCCGCCCTGTTCACGGTTGCCGCGATCCGCGGCGTCGAGGCCGGCTGCCTGCTCACGGTGAGCGACATCGTCGTCGAGGGAGTCTTCACGCGCATCTCCGACGAGGAGCTTCGCGCCTCCGTCGACCGGATGACGAAGATCGCGCTCGAAGTCGCCGTTGCCGACTGACGTCGTCTTCCTCGTCAACCCCGCCTCGGACAACGGCAGCACCGGGAAGCGATGGCCCGAGCTGGCGCGCCGCGCGTCGGCGCTCGGGCTCGAGGGCGAGACGCGCTTCTCGGAGCGGCCGGGCCACCTGATCGAGCTCGCGCGCGCCGCCGTCGACGACGGCGCGACACTCGTCGTCGCAGTCGGGGGCGACGGGACGCTGAACGAGGTCGTGAACGGGATCGCGCAGCGCGACGTGGACCTCGCGACGATCCCGCTCGGAACCGGCATGGACTTCGTGCGGACGTACGGCATCCCGACGCGCTTCGACGACGCGGTGCGCGTCGCACTCGACGGCACACCGCGGACGATCGATGCCGGCCGAGTCCACTACCGCACCTGGGCCGGCGAGCCGGCGGAGCGCTGGTACGCGAACGTCGGCTCCGTCGGGATGAGCGGCGCCGTCGCTCAGCGCGCGAACTCGATGTCGAAGGCGCTCGGCGGCAAGGCGACCTTCTTCTACGCGCTGACCCGCGTGTTCCTCGAGTGGCAGAACACCGAGGTGACGGTGACACTCGACGGCGCCGAACGGCGCGGCCGCATGCACGACGTGATCGTGGCGAACGGCCGCTGGCACGGCGGCGGCATGAAGCTCGCTCCGGACGCGGAGCCCGACGACGGCGTCTTCGAGGTCGTGCTGATCGGAGACGTGTCGAAGGTGGACTTCCTGACGACCGCGCCGAAGATCTACAAGGGCACGCACGTCCACCACCCGAAGGTGGAGGTGCTGCGCTCGCCGCGCGTCCAGGTCGACGCGCCCGCGACGCTGCCGATCGAGCTCGACGGCGAGCAGGTAGGGACGACGCCGGTGACGTTCGAGGTCGTGTCGGGGGCCCTGCGGATCCGAACCCCGGAACTTAGTTCGCCGAAGGCGAACTAAGTTCCCGAGCTTCCGGACTTCGTCGCCGTCTTCTTCTTGCGCGACGCGGACGTCTTCCGCGAGCTGCCGCCTTCGAGCTTCGCCAGCCGCTTCTCGACATCGGCGAGCCGCTTCTCCATCTTCTCGAGCCCGCGTACGCGCTTCGACAGATCGTCGACGCGGTCCTTCATCTGCATCGCGCTCTGGATCACGCGCGCGGCGGTCGGGCTCTGCGATGCCTTGCCGAGCACCTCCTCGCCGAGCTCAGCGAGCCGGTCGAGCGGGTTCTTGGTCATGCGCCCTCCTTTCCCGGTCATGGGTGGATTATCACCGGCGTGCCCGCAACTGCGAGCTTGAAGAGCTTGCTGAGCGTCGCATTCGGCAGCCGCACGCACCCGTTGGAGACGTTCTTCCCGATCGACCAGGGCTCATTCGTGCCGTGGATCCCGATCGGCCCGCCCTGCGCCCAGCCCGTGAGGACGTTCGAGTACGCGGACACGCCGATCGCAGCGGGGCCGTACGGGCCGTTCGGATCGGTGGGGACGAGCCGCTGGTTGACGTAGTAGCGGCCGATCGGCGTCGGGGTGGCCGGGGAGCCGACGGCGACGGTCGCGGTGAGCGTCGGGCGTCCGCCCTGGAAGAGGGTCAGCCGCCGCTGCGAGAGATCGACCTCGATGCGCGTGTCGACGGTCTCGAGCGTCACCGCCGACGCCGCGACGTAGCCGACGGCGCCGTTCGGCCGGATCGGCAGCTGGACGCGGTACCAGCGTGCGGCGCAGCTCGCGTCGACGATCTCGCCGATCGCGCCGAAGAGCGTCTGGTAGCCGTTCACGTTCGCCTTGCCGAAGCGCGCCTCGACCGCGCCGCCGGGCGTGCGCTGGGCCACCGCGCCGTTCGGCGCGACCGCGACGTACGCGCGCGTAGAAGTGCCCAGCGGGTGCAGGGAGCCGGCGGCGCAGCGCGCCACCGTCGTCCCGAGGACGCGCGGGGGCGGCGACGCGGTGTGTCGCGCGCCGCAGCCGGCGAGGGCCAGGACGGCCACCGCGGCGCCTACCCTGCGTGCATGATCGTGGCGCATCTCGACCTCGATGCGTTTTTCGCCGCTGTCGAGGAACTCGAAAACCCCGAGTTGAGGACGAAGCCGCTGATCGTCGGCGGGGACCCGCACGGTCGGGGCGTCGTCGCCACCGCGAACTACGTCGCCCGCACCTTCGGGATCCACTCCGCGATGTCAGCAGCGGAGGCGCTGCGCCGCTGCCCGCACGCGGTCTTCGTCCGTCCGCGCCACTCGCTCTACCGCGACTACTCGCGCGAGGTGTGGTCGGCCGTGCGGGAGATCGTCCCGTCCGTCGAGCAGACCGGGATCGACGAGGGCTACCTCGACCTCGGCGAGATCGCACCCGCGTTCGACGATGCGCGGGCCCTCGCCGAGGCGGTGCGAGCGGTCGTCCTCGCGCGTACGCACCTGTCGTGCTCGCTCGGCGTGGCGACGTCGAAGGTGGTGGCGAAGGTCGCCTCGGACCGGCGCAAGCCGGGCGGGCTCACCGCCGTGCGCCCGGGCCGCGAGGCGGCGTTTCTCGCGCCGTTCCCGATCCGGCTGCTGCCGGGAATCGGACCCCGCGCCGAGGAGCGGCTCCACGCAGCGGGGATCGAGACGATCGGCCAGATCGCGGCGCTGACCGACGCGGAGCTCGCAGGCGTGATGCGCGGCAAGGTCGGCCGGGAGCTCCGCGACCGCGCGCGCGGGGTCGACCCGCGCCGGCTCGAGCTCTCGGTCGAGCGGATCTCGATCTCGCAGGAGGAGACGTTCGAGCGGGACATCGCCGACGTCGAGCGACTGCACGACGAGCTGCGCCGCATGGCGGTGAAGCTCGCAGAGCATCTGCACGGCCGCGGGCAGGTCGCGCGAACGGTGACGACGAAGGTGCGCTACCCGGACTTCGCGATCCGCACGAGGTCGGTCTCGTTCGACGTCGGCACGGACGATGCCCGCCGGATCGGCGAACTTGCGTGCTCGCTGCTCGACCGCGCGCTGCGCGACCGTCCCGGGCCGCTCCGTCTCGTCGGCGTCGGAGTCTCCGGGCTGCAGGAGCACGTGCAACTTTCCCTGCCCGCCGTCGTCTGAACGGTTACAGAGCAGTTGCAGGATTTTCACCTTTTCGGTCTAGGAATCTGACGGCGCAGGGTCTACGGTGAGGGGCGGATGAACAAGCGACATCCCATTCAGGTTCACGAGCACGTCGCAAAGCGCGTCCACGTCCTGCTCCAGCGTGCGGGCGTCCCGTACGAGGTCGAGCAGCAGGTGTGCACGGGCTGCAGCCGGGTGCTCGACGAGAAGCCCGTCAGGCGCGCGGCGGCCTAGTTCCCCCGGCGACTGCGGGCGACCGGCGCTACGGTGGCCGGCGCAGTCAACGGCGGTCCTCGGGACCGCAGGGGGGAACACATGAAGAAGTCCACGACGCGGCGCACGCCGCGGATCCTGGCCGTGCTCGTGCTGGCGATCGCCGCCGTCGCCGCATTCGGCGTCGCCGCATTCGGTGCGAGCAGCACTCCGGCCATCCAGACCTTCACGCCGAGGTCGGCGAACCAGATCACGAACCTCGACGTGCTTCGCCAGCAGATCCGCAACTACTACGGCGACCCGAACGGCACCGGCACGTTCGGCACGAACAGCAACTACGCGAAGGAGGCGGAGTCGGTCGCGAGCGACGGCTCGCACTGGCTCGCCGCGAAGGCGCACCACTCCGATCGCGGCAAGCAGCAGGCGATCGTGCTCGACGTCGACGACACGACGCTCGCAACGTGGAACTACGAGGTGGCGAGCGACTGGGACTACAACCCGACGACGAACGCCGAGTACGTCACCGACCAGAAGTTCCCGGCCGTACCGGGGATGGTCGACATGGTCAAGAAGGCCGCGCAGGAGGGGTACGCGATCTTCTTCCTCACGGGCCGGCCGGCGAGCCAGGAGCAGCCGACACTCGGGAACCTCACCTCGGACGGGGTCGGCGTCGACGCCGGATATCCGGATCCGACGCGGCTGAACGACGGCGAGGACGGCCTCTTCACGAAGCCGGCCGTCGCCGACTATCCCGGCTACCTGAAGACGGCGTGCGCGAGCGATCCCAACGGCTCGTGCACGACGATCGACTACAAGTCGGCGACGCGGAAGCACATCGAGTCGCTCGGCTACGACATCGTCGCCAACTTCGGCGATCAGTTCAGCGACTTGAAGGGCGGCTACGCCGACAAGACGTTCAAGCTGCCGAACCCGAACTACTACCTGCCGTAGGCGCTTCCCAGAACGTGAGCCAGTTGCCGCCGCAATCGGCGACGGTGAACTCGCTCTGACCCCAGGGGCGGTCGGCGAGCGGATCGACGATCTGCACGCCGGCCGCCCGCAGACGCTCGTGGTAGGCGTCGAGATCCTTCACCTCGATGTAGAGCGAGTGCGGCGACTGCGAAGCGAGTCGCGCGCGGATCGCCGCGTTGTAGGCAGGGTCGTAGAACTCGCCTGCCTCTTCGAGCATCACGCGCGCGTCGCCGTACGAGAGCGCGACGTTTCCCGGCGCTTCACGGGCAACATCGAAGCCGAGCTTGTCCCGGTAGAACGCAACTGCCTCGTCGAGATCCGCGACGCGGATCGATGGGATCACCCCGTACATGCCGTCAGTATCTCTCCTGCCGACGCGTGCACGACGAGATCGGCGCGGGTGTCGAACGGCGTCGGCTCGCGGTTCACGATCGCGAGCCGCCCGCCGGCAGCGAGCGTCGCGTCGGGCAGCCCGGCGACAGGCCAGACCTGCAGCGACGTGCCCACGACGAGCAGGAGCGCCGCGCGGCACGCGAGCTCGGTGGCGCGGTCGATCGCCGCGACCGGCAGCAGCTCGCCGAACATGACCACTCCCGGCTTCAGCACCGCGCCGCAGCCGGCGCAGCACGGAAGCGGCAGCAACGGGCGGACGTCGGGCTCCTGCCGGCCGCACGCGAGGCAGACGGCCCCGCCGATCGCGCCGTGCACCTCGACGACGTTCCGCGAGCCGGCCGCCTGGTGCAGGCCGTCGACGTTCTGCGTGACGATCGCCTCGACGAGCCCGGCATGTTCCAGGCGTGCCAGGGCGAGGTGCGCCGGGTTCGGCTCCGCGTCCGCGAGCACGTCGAGCCGCAGCGAATAGAACTCCCACACGCGTTCGGGATCGCGGCGGAAAGCGTCGATCGACGCCACTTCGTACGGATCGAACCGCGCCCAGACGCCGCCGGCGCTGCGGAAGTCGGGGATCCCGCTCTCCGTCGAGACACCGGCGCCGGTGAGCACCACACACGGCTGATTCGCGCGGATCAGTTCTGCGAGCATTGCTGCGTCGTGCACGGCTTCAGTTTCTCAACCGAGGTGAAGGTGCGGTTCGCCGAGACGGACGCGCAGGGCATCGCACACAACTCGAACTACTTCGTGTGGTTCGAGGTCGCGCGCGTCGAGTACCTGGAGCGCTACTCGGGTGGCTATCAGCGGCTTCGCGATCTCGGCATCGAGGCGGTCGTGCTCGAGACGCACATCCGCTACCTCGAGCCGGCGCGCTTCGACGACCGGCTCACAGTGCACGCGCGCTGTGTCGACGTGCGCGGCGCCCGCTTCCGCTACGAGTACGCGATCGAACGCAACGGCGTGGTGATCGCGGACGGCTGGACGGCGCACGCGACGGTCGACGCACAGACGATGCGACCTACCCGGGTGCCGTCGTGGTTACAGGAGTCGATCGCGTCTGCGGAGTCGTCGTTGTCGTCGACGTCGTAGTCGTCGTAGTGGTCGTAGTCGTCGTGGTGGTCGTCGTCGGTGGCGGCGTCTTCTTCGGGCCGACCCGGACGATCTCCGGCTGCGAGCGGTAGCTCGAGTACCACGTCTCGTCGGAGAGCAGCGTTCCGCTCGGTGCGTACACCTTGCGCTCGACGTACGTCGACTGCGCCGGGACGCCGGGATCGTCGACGACTACCTGCCCGGGCTTCAGCGTCGCGTCGACCGTCTTCTGCACCGGCGGCGGCGCGACCGTGACGAGCGGGTGCGCGATCGTGTCGACCCTCCGGTGCTGCGGTGTGCCGTAGAGCACGACGGTCAGCTCCCCGGGATTCACGAACGTCCGCAGCAGCAGCCAGTGCGGCGTGTCGTTCACGAACTTCAGGTCGATGTCGGGATAGTCGACCGTCGCGTCGCGGCCGAGCGGATAGTGCGAGATGTAGAGCGCATGATTGGTGCGCGCCGTGATGCGAAGCCCCGCGACGTACGCCGCGTTGAAGACGGTCGTCGACACCTGGCACACGCCGCCGCCGAGACCCGTCTGCAGCTCCCCGTTGACGATCACCGGCGCCTCCAGGAAGCCCTTGGCCGCAGACCGGTCCCCGGTCGTGCCGTTGAACGAGAACGTCGCGCCGGGCGCGATCAGCGTTCCGTCGATGAGGTGTGCGACGAGCGCGACGTTGTGCAACCGGTTCGGATCCCCGCCGTAGTCCGTCTGGTAGCTGCCGACGACCCCGGTGATCCCCATTGCTTTCGCCTCGTCGGTCGTGCGCTTCGGTGCCGTCGGGACGAGCGCCAGCGTCGCGACGCGGTCCGCGGGCCGCTCCGCCGCCGCGAGCGCGCGGTCGGCACTCGCCGGCACGTCCAGGCCGATGCCCTCCTTCGCTGCGACGAGCTCGATGCCCTTGCTCGTCACGGCCCAGGTTGCGTCCTTGGGCTCGGCGTCGACGGTCTTCTCGAGTTTCGCGAAGTACGTGTCCGCCGCCGATGCCGTGAAGCGGAGCGTCGTCAGGTCGAGCATCGTCGCGAGCCGCCAGCGCGGGACGCGGTAGCGCGTCGGACCGGCCACGAGCGTGATCGGAGCCGACACGATCCGGCTCGCCGTACGCTGCTTCGCGGTCAGCGACGCGACGGTGACCGTCGGAGGGTCGCTGCTCACGGGGAGCGGCACCGGCGTGCGCGTGAACGACGCCAGCGCATCGAGGATCACGGAGCGCGCCAGGGTCGCGTCGAGGACGCGGCCGGTCGTTCCCGGTGCAATCGTGATGTGGAGCCCGTGCCTGACAAGGCGCGCCTCCCGATGCGGCTTGTTCACGCTGGCGGCGATGAGGCTGAGCTCGTAGTCCACTGCCGGCTTGTACGACTGCGCGGAGGGCATGAGGTTCGCCGGAAAGAGCTGCAGCGAGAGGCGCCGGTAGCCGCGCACGATGCCGACGCCGCCGCCTTGGCGCTGGGCTTCCAGCACGGCGGCATGCCAGTCGATCCGGACGCCGAGCTCCTTGGCCGTCAGCCGAAAGGACTTGCCGCCGGCCGTGAACGACACCGGCACCGCACCGAGCCGGCTGGCGCGGCCTGCAAGCAGGCGCTGCGCGTCACCGACCGTCAGGCCGCCGACGTCGACGCCTGCAATTCGTGTCCCGTCCGCCAGCCGGTCGGGCGACCCGGCGAAGACCAGCGGGATGACGACGAGGACGATCGCGATCGCCCCGAGCGCGAGCAGGGCGATCCGGGGGACGAACCGGGACCGCGGCACGCGGGCAGAGTAGCGCCCGTCCTAGAAGACGAACAGCTCGACGCCGCCCGAGACGTTGAGCTCGATCCCGGTGACGTACGCGGCCAGGTCGGAGCAGAGGAACGCAATCGCGTTCGCGATGTCCTGGGGCTCGCCGGGGCGCTTGAACACGGTGCGGTTCGCGATGCGCTCGTTCATCGACGCGTTCCCGAAATGAAATGCCTCCGTGCCGATGATCCCCGGGACGATCGCGTTCGCGGTGATCCCGTGGCGGCCGCCCTCCATCGCCAGCGTCTTCGTCAGGCCGAGGATCCCGGCTTTCGTCGTCGAGTACGACGCCTGGCCGAAGCCGCCGAGTGTCCCGGCGACGGATGCCATGTTGACGATGCGGCCCCACTTCCGCTCCTTCATGTGCGGCCAGACAGCCTGTGCGCAGTTGAAGGCGCCGCTCAGGTTGACGCGCAGGTCGCGCTCCCAGAGCGACGGGCTCTGGTCGGGGAACTGCCCGACGTGATCGAGCGTGCCGGCGTTGTTGATGAGGATGTCGACCGAGCCCAGCTCCTCGACGGCGCGCTTCACCGCGGCGTTGACCTGACCGCGGTCGGTCACGTCGCACTTCACCGCGAGGGCGCGGCGGCCCATGCCGCGGATCTCCTCGGCCGCCGACTCCGTGCCCACGAGCCCCTGCGTGCGCGCGACGGTTGCGAGCGGGCCGTACTCGTCGGTCTCCTCGGAGAGCTCGGACTCGACGAGCAGGTCGGCGATGACGACGTCGGCCCCCGCACGCGCGAGCGTCAGTGCGTCGGCGCGCCCGAGGCCGCGCGACCCGCCGGTCACGAACGCAACGTGCCCTTGCAGATCGATCTCGATCGACATTTCCGGATCCTCCGTCGAGCCTGCGGATCTATCCCCGCGGAATGAATATCTCTTTTGCGATGACGAGTCGCTGGATCTGCGACGTGCCCTCGTAGATCTGGAAGAGCTTCGCGTCCCGCATCAGCTTCTCGACCGGATACTCCTTCATGTAGCCGTACCCGCCGAAGACCTGCACCGCGTCGGTCGTGACCTTCATCGCGGTGTCCGCGGAGAAGCGCTTGGCGAAGGACGAGTACAGCGTCGCCCGCTCGCCCTGGTCGAGCATCCATGCCGCCTGCCAGGTGAGCAGACGGGCGGCTTCGATCTCGGTCGCCATGTCGGCGATCATGAAGTTGACGCCCTGGTGCATCGCGATCGGCATGTCGAACGTGACGCGCTCCTTGGCGTATTCCACTGCGAGCTCGTACGCGGCCTGGGCGACGCCGACCGCGCCGATCGCCGTTCCCGGGCGCGTGAAGTCGAGCGTCTGCATCGCGATCTTGAAGCCCTGCCCCTCCTCGCCGAGCCGGTTGGCGGCGGGAATGACGACGTCCTGGAGCGCGAACGCCGACGTGTCCGTCGCACGCTGCCCCATCTTGTCCAGGTGCTGCTCGATCGTGACGCCGGGCGTGTCCATCGGGACGATGAACGCGGAGATGCCGCGATGGCCCTTGCTCGGATCGGTCTTCGCGAACACGACCGTCCAGTCCGCATAGCCCGCGTTGGTGATGAACGTCTTCGAGCCGTTCAGGACGTACTCGTCGCCTCTGCGCTCGGCGGTGGTCTTCAGACGCGCGACGTCCGAGCCGGCGTCCGGCTCGCTGAGCCCGAACGAACAGAGGATCGGATCCTCGAGAAGCGGCGGCAGCCACTCGGCCTTCTGCTCGTCCGTGCCGGCGATGATCACCGGCCCTGCCCCGAGGCCGTTCGCGCCGAGCGAGGTGCCGATCCCCGAGCAGCCCCAGTTCAGCTCTTCGCCGACGAGCATGCCGTCGAAGGCTCCGAGGCCGGGTCCGCCGTACTCGACCGGGACGTGCAGGTTCATCAGGCCGACCTCGTGCGCCTTCGCGATCACCTCGACCGGGTGCTTCATCGCGACGTCGTGCTCGGCCGCGACCGGGCGGATCTCCTTCGCGGCGAACTCCCGCGCGAGGGCGCGCAGTTCCTTCTGCTCGTCGGTGAGGGCAAACGAGATGCCGCCCACAGTGCTCTGCTCGGTCGCAGCCATGCCCCGCTCCTGGACTTGATTGACTAGTCAGTCAAGAACTCTACCACGCTCAGGCCACGGCAAACCGGGGCACAGGAGCGAGCGGCAGGCGCACGCGGAAGTGGGCCCCGCGCCCGGGCTCGCTCTCGACCTCGACGATGCCGCCGCTCTGCCCGACGATCCCGTGGACGGTCGAGAGACCGAGGCCCGATCCGGAGCCGAACGGCTTGGTCGTGAAGAACGGGTCGAAGACGCGGGCCTGCGTCGCCTCGTCCATGCCGACGCCCGTGTCCGCAACGGTCAGCACCGCCGTGTCGCCGTCGCGCCGCACGCCGATCGTGAGCGTCCCGCCGTCCGGCATCGCCTCGCGCGCGTTCGCGGCCAGGTTCACCACGACCTGCTCGAGCTGGGTCGGATCGGCGTGCACGACGACGGGCTCGTCGTCGACGATCGTGACCAGGCGGATGTCCTCGCCGATCGTGCGGCGAAGGAGCGGCTCGATCCGGATCACGGCGTCGCGCGCATCGACGTCGACCGTCCGCAAGATCTGGCGCCGTCCGAAGGCAAGCAGTTGCTGCGTGAGCTCGCTCGCGCGAACGGCAGCTTCGCGGATCGCCTCGATCTTTTCCCGCGCGGGGTCGTCCGGCTCCAGCGTCGTGAGCAGCAGGTCGCTGTAACCGAGGACGCCGGTCATGAGGTTGTTGAAGTCGTGCGCAACCCCGCCGGCGAGCTTGCCCACCGCCTCGATCTTCTGCGCTTCGCGCAGCTGCGCCTCGAGCTCGAGCCGGTCGGTGACGTCCTGGATGATCGCGATACCGAGCCCGTCTTCGATGTCGAGCGCCATCTGCACGTGCGTGTCGACGACGCGGCCGTCCTTGCTCACGTAGCGCTTGTCGACGGAGAACGAGTCGCGCTCGCCCGCGTCGAGCTCTGCCTGCACGTCGAGCCCGCGATCCTCGGGATAGGTCAGCTCGCTGTAGTGCCTGCCCTTGAGCTCGTTCGCGGAGTACCCGAGCATGCGCTGCAGCGCGGGGTTTGTCTCGCTCATGATGCCGCCGCGGCCGACGGAGATGCCGACCGGCGCGCGCTCGAAGATCATGCGCAGCCGAAGCTCGGAGTCTTTCGCCCGGCGCCGTTCCCGCTCGAGCTCGTTCACGAGCAGCACGCCGCGCGCGACGAGGCCGGCGATCAGCACCGCCATCGCCACGAACAGAACAGCGACGTCGGGGCGACGTCCCGTCAGCTCCTCGGCGATCGCAGCGATCGGCAACGCGAGCACGGCGAGCCCGCCGAGCCACATGCGGCGGAGCGCAACCGGCACTCGCTCAGGGCCGCCGGCTTCGTCCGCGACATGGCACATCGACGGGTGCAGCGCAGCAGCGCCGATGAGCACGTAGTTCCCGAGCCAGCCGGCGTCGAGCCAACTCCCAAGCTTGTATCCCCCGCCGAGCGAAGGCACGACGTAACTGGCATCCGCCCCGATCAGCAGTGCGAGCGATGCCACCAGTAGCCAGTAGGAAGCCGTTCGCCGACCGGGCAGTAGGGCGAAGCGGATCATGACCCCGATCGCAATCGTGTCGGCAACCGGGTACGCAAACGACACGACCGTCTCGCTCGAAGCGGCGAGCGGCACTTTGTCGTCCAGGAACACCATCCACGCCGCGACTCCGAGCGACAACGTGATCAGGATCGCGTCCACGTGCCCGCCCCAGTCGCGCCAGGGAAAGGTTCTGCCGCCGAGCAGCACGAAACCGGGTAGCAGGAGGCCGTAGCTCGTGAGGTAGAGGACGTCTGCCGGTCCGGGAAACGTCGTCCAAGAGGTGGCGTGGGTGACGATGTCTCCCGCCGCGAACAGGCCGAGTGCACCGGAGATCATGAGCCAGCCGGCCGCGTTCGGCGGACGGTAGACGCCGACGGCGAGCAGGACGGTGCCGGCCGCAGCGAGGCTGATCGCCTGATAGATGCCCGCGCTGCCGCCGACCGCGAGGTGGACGGCGATCAGGAGCAGGCCAAAGCCGGTGTAGGCGCGCGCCGCAGTCGCCATGTTCCAAGTATCGGCTCAGGCGCGCCGGGACGGGGTCACCCCTGGCGCGCGGCCACCCTCCCCCGTTTCGGGGAATCGCACCGCCGCCGCCCCGCTACTGTTGCCGCGATGGACTTCGAGCTGACCGACGAGCAGCGCCTCATTCAGGAAACCGTCCGCGCCTTCGTGGACGAGCGCGTCCTGCCGGTCGCGGTGCAGAACGACATCGATCACAAGCTCGATCTGGAGCTGATCGAGGGCATGGCGGAGCTCGGAATCCTCGGCATCGTCATTCCCGAGGAGTACGGCGGCGCCGGGCTCGACTTCGTCGCGGAGGCACTCTCCTGCGAGGAGATCGAACGCGGCGAGGCTGCCTTCCGGACGCTCATCTCGGTGCACGTCGGACTCAACTCGCTGTCGCTGCTCAAGTACGGCTCGGAGGAGCAGAAACAGCGGTGGCTCACACCGCAGGCGAAGGGCGAGAAGCTCGCCTGCTTCGGCCTGACCGAGCCCGGCGCGGGCTCGGACGTCGCGTCGATGCGCTCGACCGCCCGGCGCGAAGGCGACGTGTACGTGCTGAACGGCCAGAAGAACTGGATCTCGTACGCCTCGGTTGCCGACCACGCCCTCGTGTTCGCGAAGACGGACACGGGCGCAGGCCACAAGGGGATCAGCGCCTTCGTGCTCGAGAAGGGGATGAAGGGCTTTACCACCGCCGACACCGAGCACAAGCTCGGCGTCTGGGCCGGCTCGACGGGCGAGCTCTTCTTCGAGAACGTCGAAGTGCCGGCCGAGAACCTGATCGGCGAAGAGGGACAGGGCTTCGAGATCGCGATGCACTCGCTCGACCAGGGACGCTTCACCGTCGCCGCCGGCGCCTGCGGCGTCGTGCGCGCGTGCCTGGAGCGGTCGGTCGAGTACGCGCGCGAGCGGGAGACGTTCGGCCAGGCGATCGGCAAGTACCAGTTCGTTCAGGACATGCTCGCGAAGATGGTCCTCGGGTACGAGACGTCGAAGCTGCTCGTCATGCAGGCCGCCTGGATGAAGAACCAGGGAAGGCGCAACACACGCGAGACGTCACTTGCGAAGTGGCACGCCACCGAGTCGGCGTTCGAGGCAGCACACCTCGCGATTCAGGTGTTCGGGTCGTATGGCTACTCGGCCGAATACGGCATCGAGCGGTACTTCCGCAACGCACGGGCGCCGATCATCTACGAAGGCACGACCCAGATCCACAAGATGATGCAGGCCGAGCACGCGCTCGGCTACCGGCGGCTGAACGGCCGGGACGGCGACGTCTCGCCGATCTGCTCCTGGGCACCGGCACTCTCGCCCGTGCACGCGGCGCGCTAGTCGCGGCCGCGCGCGGCGGCGCGCACAACTGGTTCACTCTTGGCACAGGTTTGCGCGCGTTGGTGGCATACCTCGAGGTACCTCTACGCCATGGCGCATCGTCTGCAAGTCCTCCTGAGCCGTGAGCAGTACGAGTTCCTCGATGCCGAGGCCGATCGGTCGAGCGTCTCGATGGCAGAGCTGATTCGGCGCGCGATCGACACGACCTATGGTGTCGACGGCACCCGTGGCGTGTTCGTGATCACGCACACGCTCGGCCGGCGCGTCGGCCGGCGGCTGCGCGACTAGGCCTCGCCGGTGAAGTAGTCGACGGCGTCGCCGAGCCGAAACAGCTTGCCGGGCGGCCAGGCGCCGACCTTCTCCGAGTCCGGGTAGACCGAGGTCGCGACCGCGAGCCGGTTCGACCAGATGCAGACCCGCACCGTCTCGTCGGTCCGATTCGTGACCTTGTGGGCACCCTCCTCGCCGGTCGGGAAGAACGCACAATCCCACGGGGCGAGCTCGCGTTCGCCGTCCGGCGTACGCAGCGTCGGCCGGCCGACGAGAACGATCAACCACTCCTCCTCTGCGTTCTCGTAGTGGTACGGGCAGATGCTCTGGCCGGGCGGAATCTCGTATACCGAGAGCCCGAGTTGTTCGCCGCCGACGAGCGGCCCGACGCGGGCGTAGGACGTGCCGTATCCCGGCGGATCGTCCTCGTCCGACTGAACCTCGACATCGAAGAGGTTGACGATGCTCACGGCTCACCCTCCCAGTACGGCACTTCGTCGCCGATCCAGCCCCGGTGCTTGAACCCCGGCCCGCGCATGCCGATCTTGCCGCTGTCCGGATAGACCGTCGCTCCGCCGAAGCGAGCGCGCGTCGAGGGCATTGCGTAGCGCACGGTCGCATCTGTGTGGTTTCGCAGCGCGTGCGCTCCCGCCGCGCCGGCGGGGAAGCACGCAACGTCTCCGGCGCGAAGCACACGCTCACCTTCCGGCGTCCGGAGCGTGACTTCGCCCTCGATCACGATCACCCACTCTTCTTCGCCGAGCTCGAAGTGGTAGGGCCACGAGGCGTTGCCTGGCTGGATCTCGTAGACGGCCATGCCGGTCGCGACGGCACCGACGTCATGGGTCAGCGACGAGCCCGAGAACGCGCGACCCTCGCGCGTCTCAGCCGACTCGAGCTCGAGCTCGCGCAGGTTCTGAATGCGACCGGCGCTCATGCGGCCAACCCTAGCCAGGCAACTTCGACGACCGTGGCGACCGCGCGCTCGACGTCCTCCTCACCCGACGGGAGCTGACCGAGCACCCACCCGGTGAGGATCTCCTCCAACGCGCCGTACACGGCCCAGGTTGCGAGCGTGGCGTTGCAGTCGGCGCGAACGTCTCCGCGCGTCTTCGCAGCTTCGATCATCCGCTGCAGCGACGCCGTGACGCCGCGGATCTGCACCCAGCCGCCGCTCACCTCGGGACTGCGCGCGATCTCGCGCACGAGAACGCTTACGAGCTCCGGCGTCATCAGCCACGAGCCGAGGTAGATCCGCGCGAAGCGCCGGAGTTGTTCGCGCAGCGGTACGTTCGCGTTCTCGATGCGCTCCGTGTCGTTCTGCAAGAGGTCCCACGTGTCGCGGAAGATCGTGGCGAGCACTTCGTCCTTCGAGCGGAAGTAGTGGTACAGGAGCCCGTGCGCGACGCCTGCTTCTTCCGCGATGTCGCCGACGCGAGCTGCATGGAACCCCTTGCGGGCGAACACACGGACCGCCGCGTCGACGAGCTCCTTCTTCCGGTCGGTGCTGCGCTGAGCCAATCCGCGCGGAGCATAATCGGGCCGCCATGCCTGCGCTCTCCGGCGTCACGGTCGCCGACTTCACGCGCCAGCTTCCCGGCCCGTTCGCGAGCCGCGAGCTGCTTCGTCTCGGCGCCCGCGTCGTGAAGATCGAGCCGCCCGAGGGAGACAGCACCCCGGAGAGCTGGTACCGCGCGTTGAACGACGGCAAGGACGTGATCGTCTGGGATGCGCGTATCGAGCCGCAGCCGTCAGTCGTACTCGACGCGGACGTCGTGCTCGAAGGGTTTCGGCCGGGCGTGTTCGAGCGGCTCGGCGTGGAGGTCGCTCCCACCGCGATCGTCTGCTCGCTCACCGGCTTCGGCCGCGACAACAAGCATGCACTCGAGGCCGGCCACGACCTGAACTACCTCGGCTACGCCGGCGTGCTCGCTGACACCGCTCCGGCTCTGCCGCCGGTCCAGATCGCCGACCTCGCCGCCGGAGCGCAGGCAGCGGTAATCGAAATCCTCGCCGCGCTACGCGAGCGTGACCGCACCGGGGCGGGGATGCGGATCGTCGTCTCGATGACGCACAACGCCCACCGCTTCGCCGCCCACCGGCTCGCGGGCGAGCCCGTTCCGCGCCTGCTCACCGGCGGCGCCGCCTGTTACCGAATCTACGAGACCTCGGACGGGCGGCACCTGACGGTCGCGGCGCTCGAGCCGAAGTTCTGGCGGAACCTCTGCAGCCTGCTCGAGCGGCCCGACCTCGAAGAGCGGGCGTTCGAGCCCGACCTGCCCGAGCTGACGGAGCTCTTCCGAACGAGGCCGCTCGCCGATTGGCGCGCGCTCCTCGAGGGCCGGGACACGTGCGTGGGGCCGGTGCTGACCCTCGACGAAGCCGCGGCGGAGCTCGAGTGAACGGCCTCGCAGCACTGGCGTTCGCGCTCGCCGGCATCCACGTCGGCTCCGCGCACGTCCTGCCCGTCGGCTACGCGCCTGCGTGGAGCCCGGACGGCAGGCGCATCGCCTACGTGACGCGAGGCGATCTGTGGACCGCCGACACGAACGGCACACACGCACGGCTCTTGCTCAAGGACGCCGACCAGCCGGCCTGGTCGCCGAACGGGCGACGGCTGGCGTTCACGCGAGCGGGCTTCGTCTACACGGTCCGGGCCGATGGCGACGACGTCCGCAAGCTCGCGCCGGGCGAGCATCCGGCGTGGTCGCCGAACGGCGCACGGATCGCTCTCGACCGCGACGACGAGATCGTCACGCTCAACTGGTTCGGGGGCGACGTCAAGCCTGCGGGGACCGGCACCGACCCGGCGTACGCGCCGAACGGCGAGCTTGCAGTCGTCCAAGACGGCGAGATCGTCACGGACGGCAACTCGATCGGCACGGGCGAGCAGCCCGCCTGGTCGGCCGACGGGAAGCACCTCGCCTACGTGAACGACGGCGAGATCTACATCGACGGCAAGGCGGTACATGCCGGCACGCAGCCGGCGTGGCGGCCGCAGCCGAAGGTGGTCGAGCTCCTGCCCGACTTTCAGCAGCGGCCGCCGAGCGGCCTGACGATCGGCGGCGAGCCCGGCAGCTGGCTGCTCGGCTTCACCTCGCTCGTCGACAACATCGGGCTCGGCCCGAGCACGTTCGTCGGCGTCCGTCCGCCGGGAGCAAAGCGCATGATCGGAACCCAGCGCGTCCTGCTCAGCAACGGGAAATGGCGCACGTACACGAACGTTGCGCAGTTCCGCTACACGAACTCACCGCCGCACCATCACTGGCACCTGATGCGCTTCGACTCGTTCGAGCTGCGCACGCTCGCCGGCACCACGCTCGTGCGCGACCGCAAGAGCGGTTTCTGCCTCGCCGACCACTGGGGTCTCGCACCCGGTCACTGGCCGAACAGGAAGCCGCACTTCCTCGGCAACTGCGCCCAGTTCCAGCCTGAGGCGACGCACGTCGTCATGGGTACGACGCCCGGGTTCACCGACCGCTACCCGGCGTTCTTCCACGGGCAGAACGTCGACATCACCGGCGTGCCGGCCGGCGTCTACGACCTCGTGCACCGCGTCAACGAGAGCATGCGGCTGCACGAGCTCCGCTACGACAACGATGCCGCGTCGGTGCGCATCCGCCTGCAGTGGCGCGGCGGCGTGCCGAGCGTCACCGTGCTACGAAGCTGCCTCGCGGCAACCTGCTGAGCGCGCCCTGCGCGTGCCACGCGCCGAGCGCGAGCACGAAGACCGCCCCGGTCGCCATCAGCAGCGCCTGTGCGGCGATCCCGAAGGCGACGGCCGCGTCGGTATGAACGCCCGACGCAACGAGGATCGCAGCGCCGGCACCCGCCTGCACGGCGGCGCCTGCGGGCGCGACCGGCAGCACCGCCGACGCCGACGAGGCGCAGACGAAGGCGAGCGCGAGCGAGAAGTCCGTCCCGAGCCCGAGCGCAGCGAGCAGCACGAACACCGCGAGTGCACGCAGCACCCAGGAGACGGCGACGCCGAGCCATGCCCACCCGGCCTCGCGCGGGGAGGCGGCGTTGTCGCCGACCCAGCCGGCGAGCCGGAACCGGGCGACCGCGCCGAAGCGCGCCAAACGCGGCAGGAAGACGACGACGGCGGCCGCCAGCACTCCGGCAACCGCGACGACGATGAAGCCGGCGCGCAGCCAGCCGTCGATGCTCGACGTGCCGAGAGCAACCGACGCGAGCGGCGTCATCGCCGCACTGTCGAGCAGGCCGAGCACAAAGAGCGACAGCGCGACAGCGCCGATGCTTGCGCGGCGGCGCCGGCAACGGCGGACGACGGCGACGCGGATGACCTCGTCGCAGCGGCCCGGGAGCGCGATGCCGCCGACCGACGCGGCGCCGCCGGCAGCGGCCAGCGTCAGGACGGCCGGACGCTGCTCATGCCGGAACAGATGCTGCCAGCCCCAGGCCTTCGCCGCGTACGCCGCGAGCATGACGACGACCGCCAGCCCGACGAGCCAGAAGTTCGCGCGATGGAGCGGCCAGCCTGCGCGAGCGAAATGCCTCGCGACGAGCCCCGCTACGGCAAGCGCAGCCAGGACAAAGAGTGAGTTGAGAAGCCGCTTCAGAGAGAGCACGCACCGAGGTAATCGGCAGCTGGGCCCTCACGTTGTATCGGAATTGTCCCCCGACCGAGGGAGGAGGCGATCCGAGATGCCGCCGAGCGCCTGAGTGAGCTCGCTCGGGATGACCCAGACCTTGTTCGAGTCGCCCTGCGCAATCTGCGGCAGCACCTGGAGATACTGGTAGGCGAGAAGCTTCTGATCGGGATTTCCTTCGTGGATCGCCTTGAAGACGGTCTCGATCGCCTTGGCCTGGCCTTCGGCGGAAAGGATCGCCGCCTGCCGCTCGCCCTCGGCCCGGAGGATCGCCGATTGTTTCTCGCCCTCCGCCTGCAGGATCTGCGACTGCTTGACGCCCTCGGCCTGCAGGATGGCGGCGCGCTTCTCGCGGTCGGCGCGCATCTGCTTCTCCATCGTGTCCTTGATCGAGGGCGGCGGGTCGACCGCCTTCAGCTCGACGCGATGCACCCGGATGCCCCACTTGCCTGTCGCTTCGTCGAGGATCCCGCGCAGCTGGTCGTTGATCGAGTCGCGCGAGGTGAGCGTCTGCTCGAGCGTCATGCCGCCGATCACGTTGCGGAGCGTCGTCACGGTGAGCAGGTCGATGGCGTTGACCGGGTTCGCGATCTCGTAGGTCGCGGCCTTGGGATCGGTCACCTGGAAGTAGATGACCGAGTCGATGTTCACGACGAGGTTGTCCTCGGTGATCACCGGCTGTGGCTCGAACGAGACGGCCTGCTCGCGGAGATCGAGCAGCGGCCGCACCCGGTCGACGAACGGGATGACGAGCGCAAGCCCCGGCGTCAGCGTCCGCGAGTACCTGCCGAGCCGCTCGACGACGCCCGCGCGCGCCTGCGGGATGACGCGGATCGTGCGCGCGAGCAGCACGAGCACGAAGAGCACGAGGACGGCGAGCACGATCAGGGCAGCCACGCGAACCTCCTATTCGGCGACGAGGGCGGTCGCGCCCTCGATCTTTATGACGTCGACGGTAGCGCCGACGGGGAACTCGCCGCCGTCGAGATACGCGCGGGCCGACCATTCCTCTCCGCCGATCTGCACGCGCCCGCCGCCGGCGGCGCCGATCGCCCGGGTAACGACTGCTTTGCGGCCGATGAGCGCATCCGTCCCGGTGCGTGAGAGCGCGGGCAGGCGCACATGGCGACGGGCGATCGGACGCAGGAACCCGAGCGAGAGCAGTGCAGCGACGATGAACACGATCAGCGAGCCGGCAGCGCCGGCGCCGAGCACCGCCGCAACCGCTGCCGCTCCTGCGGAGAGCGCGAGTGGCCCGAGGAAGAACATCCCAGGCGTGAGCAGCTCACCGATCGCAAGGACGATCGCCGCCACCACCCACACGACCCAGCCCACGGATATGACTCTAGATCAGATTCAGGACTGCGCGGAGGTCGGGAAGCGACTCGCGCTCGGGGTACAGGCCCTCGCGGTCGAGGAGCATCGCCTGCATTCCGGCGGCGCGCGCTCCCTCGATGTCGTCCTCGAGCGAATCGCCGACCATCAGCGTGGCCGCCGCCGGGACGTCGAGCAGCTCGAGGATCCGGCGGAAGATCGTCTCGTGCGGCTTCGTCTTGCCGTGGTCACGCGAAGTGAGCACAGCGTCGACTGCGAGGCCGTGATGACGAACGAACTCGTCCAGGTCGCGGGCCGTGTTCGAGAGCAGCCCCAGCTTGAGCCCGCGCGCCCGTAGAGCCTCGAGCGTCGGCAGCGCGTCGTCGTAGAGCTCGAAGTGATGTGCGTGCACCCAGGCACGCTCCATCTCGCAGGCCGCCGCGTACGTGTCGCCTGCGCCGCCCATGCCTTCGATGATCCGCTGCGTGAAGCGCACCCACACCTCGTCGTCGTGGTCGAGCTCGGGATGACGCTTCACCTCGAGGAGTGCCGCTCGCCGCGCTTCGTCGTACCGCTCCGGGTCGAGCGTCAGCCCGTGACGCTCGCCGAGGCGGCGGTAGCCATCCGGGCCGAGATCGGGACCCGGGCGCGAAAGCGTGTAGTCGACGTCGAAAACAACCGCTTCGATCACGACTCCGACGATAGCCTCGATGCGTGGACGAACCTCGGGCAGGCACGTTCGCGGCGTTCGGGAGCCGCGACTTTCGGCTTCTCCTCGGCGGGCAGACCGTCTCGTTCCTCGGGGACGCGGCGTTCATCGTCGCGCTCGGCTGGCGCGTCACCGACCTGACCGGGAGGGCGAGCTCGCTCGGGTACGCGCTGTCGCTCGAGTCGCTCGCGATGCTGACGACGCTGCTGCTCGGCGGCGTGCTCGGTGACCGCTATTCGCGCCGCCTGCTGATGATCGGCTCCGATCTCGCGCGGTGCGTCGTGATGGCCGTCGTCCTCGTCCTCGACGCGACCGGCCGCCTGACGTACACAGACGTTCTCGTGCTCGGCGTCCTGTTCGGGCTTGCGGACGGGTTCTTCCAGCCGGCGCTCGGCGGCATCGTCGCGCTGCTCGTCGACCAGCCGCTGCTCGCGTCGGCGAACTCGTGGGTCGGAATCGTTCGGAACGGCACCGCGATCCTCGGGCCGGCGCTCGCGGCATTCCTCTACCACTCCGGCGGCCCGAGCATCGTCTGGGGAATCGACGCCGGCTCGTTCGTCGTCTCCGCGTCGGCGCTCTGGTTCGTGCGCCCGCGGGCGCTCGACGGACCGGCTCAGCTCGGGCTGCGCAAGGAGCTAGCGACCGGCTTCCGCTACGTGATCAGCGTCCCGTGGATCTGGACAGGCATCGCGTCGGCCACCGTGATCCTGATGGTCGCGATGGCGCCGTACACGGCGCTGCTGCCGCGCATCGTGCAGGAGCACTACCACCGCGGTGTCGGCTCGTACGGGGTGCTCTTCAGCGCGATGGCCGCCGGCGTCGTCGCCGGCTCGCTGCTCTGGGCGCGCTGGAACCCACGACGCCATCGCGTCGCGATCTGCTTCGCGAGCTTCGGCATCAACGACCTCGGGATCATCGTGCTCGCGCTCTCGCCCTGGTATCCGCTCGCGGTCGTTGCCGCGACGTGGCGCGGCTTCTGGATCGGCGTCGGCATCTCGGCCTGGATGACGCTGATCAGCGAGCTCGTCCCCGCCCATCTCCTCTCGCGCGTGCTGAGCTTCGACTTCTTCGGCTCGATGGGGCTCACGCCCGTCGGCTTTGCGCTGGCCGGCGCCGTCGCCACGGTCGTCGCGCCCACCTCGATCCTCGCGGTCGGCGGCGTGATGGGCGGCTCGCTCTGGTTCGTGCCGCTCGCCTGGCGGCGGGTGCGTACCGCCGCTTAGCGGCGGACGACTTCGCAGTTCTTCGACACCTTGTCGAGCTTGTCGGCGATCACGACGTCGTGGCCGGTGCCGCAGTCGACGACGTCACGCTGGCCGTCGCGCACCTCGATCGTGTCGTTGCCACCTTCCGCGTAGATCGTGTCCCTGCCCGGCCCGCCGATCAGCGTGTCGTTGCCGACGCCTCCGTAGATCACATCGTCGCCGCGCCCCCCGTTGATCGTGTCGTTGCCCGGCCCGCCGCTCAGGACGTCGTTACCCCCTTCGCCGTTGATGACGTCGGCGGCATTCGTCCCGATGATGCGATCCATGTGCGACGTGCCGTTCTCGACGTTCGTGAGCTTGCTCGTCGCCGTCCCGAGAATCGAGCGGCCGGCCCCGCCGGTGCTCGCGCTCGAGGCCGGTGCTGCGCCCACCGTGAACGCCACCGAGGCGCTGTCGTTCGAGATGTTGGCATCGGTCCCGTCGTAGCCGACCGTTGCATAGACCGTCGCTGCGCCCGCGTTGGCAAAGCTCAGCCCCACGATGACGTTCCCGACCGGAGAGTCGCTCGAGAGGTAGTTGAGGTTGCAGGAGAGCCCGCCGGCGATCGTGACGCAGCCGTTGCCGCGATCCTCTTGCGAGTAGGCGACGCTGACGCCGGCGGGAAGCGACAGCGTGATCGTCGCACCGACCGCAGCGGTCTTGCTCAGGTCGGTCGCGGCGACGCGAACCACCGATTGGCCGCCGACCGCGACGGTGGTCGGCGAAGCGCTCAGCGAGACCGCGAGGTCGGTCGGCCCGCTGCCGCCCCCGCCGCCGCCCGAGCCGCCCCCGGCGCCCGAGCCGCTGCCGGAGCCGGTTCCCGAGCCGCTGCCGCCGGAGCCGCTCCCCGAGGAGCCGACGGTGTCGGTCGGCTCCGAGATGCCGGAGGCCGACCCGCCCCCGGTCGTGCCCGTCACCTCGGCTTCGAGCGTGTGGCCGTCGTCGTCGGAGGTGACCTGGTAGGTCGAAGCGGTGGCGCCGGGGATCGCGGTGCAGCCGAAGACGGGGATCGGAGCAGCGAACGCCTGGTCGAGGTCCAGGCAGCGACGCCACTGGTAGGCGTAGGTCGCGCCGGCGCCGCCGCCCCACGTCCCGGCGGAGACCGACAGCGTCTGCCCCACCGCGGCCGAGCCGGAGACGACCGGGTCCACGGTCGGATACGGGGCGGCCACGGTCGCCGTCGAGGTCGCCGCGCTGAAGCTCGCGGTACCGGCCGAGTTCGTCGCCGTCGCGGTGAACTGGATGCGGCTGCCGACGTCGGACGACGTGACCCGGTAATCGGTCGAGCCCGTCGCGACGGTCGAGCAGGTCGTAAGCGTCGCGTCGCAGTCGCTCCACGTGTAGGTCAGCGAAGGCGTCGGATCGCCGGTCCATTCCTTCGTCTCCGCGTGCAGGTCCTGTCCGACCGCCGGAGTGCCATCGATCGTCTCCGCGCCGCTCTCGGAGGGAGCCTGCGCAGCCGGTGTCCCGATCCACGAGAGCGCCATGACCGACGAGCTCGTGCCGGGAAGCCGGATGGCTCCGACGACACGGCCGGACAAATCGACGAGTGCGACCGAGAGCGACCCATTCACGTACGTCTCGTACGCAACCGATTTGCCGTCCGGGGACCAGGCGATGCCGAGGCCCGAAGAACCATTGCCCGCCAGCTCGGCAGCGCCCGTCCCGTCAGCGTTCATCACCCAGAGCTCTCCACTTGCGAGGTATGCGAGCTTCGTGCCGTCCGGCGACCAGGCCACGCCCTCGGCGCCCGAGGCGAGCGCCGACGAGACGTTCGTCCCGTCCGCGTCGACGGTGTAGAGACTGCTTCCGTCGACGAACGCCAGCTTGGTGCCGTCCGGCGACCACGACAGCTCGTCGTAGGTGACGTTGGGGTAGATCTCCGCCGCGTTCGAACCGTCGGCGTCCATCGTCCAGAGCTCGCCGTCGTGGTCGAACGCGATCTTCGTTCCGTTCTGCAGCTGCGCAGCGATCGACGCGTTGCTTCCGGAGCTCGTGAGCGTCGTCTCCGTTCCGTCCGGCGCGAGCGACGAGACGTCGGACTGCGCCCCGTCCTCGAAGAGGATGTCGCCGTCGGCGTCGTAGCTCATGCCGAGCGCAGCGTAGGACGGGACGACCTGCTCGAGGCCCGACCCGTCGGGCGAAGCCGTCCAGATGCCGTCACCGGCGATCTCGATCGCGATCCGGCCCTGCTCGTCGCTCGTCGCTCCCGCCGGCGGGTACCACGAGAACGCCTCGCCGGCTCCGGTCGTGTCGCTCTGTGACGCTTGCGCTGAGTGGCGCCCGGCGCGCGCCACGACTTCGGCGCGCAACTGGGCGAGCGTCAGCGAGGGGTCCGCGCCGAGCAGCACGGCGGCGAGGCCGGCGACGTTCGGCGAGGCGGCGGAGGTCCCGGCGAAGCCGGTGTAGCCGCAGCCGCCGTTTGCGTCGGAGTAGTCGCCGTACGCGTTCGTGCCGGACGTGCTGTCCGGCCCGATCACGTCGGGCTTCATGCGGCCGTCGACCGTCGGTCCCTGCGAGCTGTAGAACTCGAGCTGACCGGTCTTCCAGCAGGCGGCGCCGACGGCGAGCGCGTCCGGCGACGAAGCCGGGTCGCCGATGCTGCCGGACGCAGTCGCGTACTGCAGATTCGAGTCGCCCTCGAAGGTGAGGTCCATCGTCGGGTCGTCGGCCGCAGACCAGCGCGCGATGACCAGACCGAACGACGAGTTGCTCGTGAAGTTGTCGTAGCAGAGCCACTCGACCGGCGGCGACGGAGTCGTGCTCTGATCGTCGTTCGCGGACGCGACGACCGCGCCGTTCTGGTCGACGAGGTAGAGATCGAAGTCGTCGTTGGTGACAGGCCAGCGGTCCCACGAGAGGTATGCGCAGCCCTCGTGCCCCGGATCGATCGTCACGTTGTTCTCGACGTCGCCCCCGCCGAAGTCGTTGTAGTCGGCATCGGCCGCAGACGGCGTGTACGTGCCTCGCCAGTGGCGCTGCGCATCGTTGCCCGCGGCGTTCACCCAGAGGATCCCATGCGCGGCCGCGTCGGCCACGATCGCTTCCGGCGAGGCTTCCGACGCATCGGACGGGTACGTCGACGTCGTGCCGTCGCCGCGCCCCGCAGTGAACCACTCGACGGAGTGGTTGATGATCTTGATCCCCTTCGCGATGGCGTCCTGTTCGTCGGCCCAGAGGTCGACGACGTCCGACGCGCAGTACAGGTAGAGCTGGACGTCGGGCGCCTGGGCGAGCAGCGTCTGCGCGACGGCGGCTCCGTGCGGCTGGTCCGGATCGCAGTCCTCGTCGGTCGTCGCACCGCCTCCGTCCGGCACTGGGACGGCGACGGGCGTGATACCGGTCGTGTTGCCGGCGAAGCCCAGGTCGATGATCCCGACCTTGACGCCGCTGCCGTTCTGCCCGTTCGCCTGGTACAGCGCGGCGCCGGTCGTCGTGACGCCCTCGTCGGTCGAGTCGTCGTACGGCTGCGCCGGCGGACGGACGAAGGAGACCGAGCCGGTGGCGGCGAGGGTGGTCAGCTTGGCCGGCGCGACCGACGCCTCGACGAGACCGTCGACGCCCCCGTCGACCTCTCCGCCGGCCGCGGTGACGGCTTGTGCAACCGCCTGCGTGTCGCGGCCGACGACCTCGACGTCGATCTTCCCGCCGCTCGCGTCGAGCCCGTCCGTCACGGCGCTCGTCAGCGCGGCCGGGGCGCCCGAGCTCTGCGCCGTCGCGGCGACCTGCGCGAGCTGCGAGTCGAGCTTCGGCGTGCCCCGCACGGCCGCGCCGACCTGTGGCAGGCCCGGCGCTGCCGTCCCGGCGCTCCCGCCGAGCGCGAGGGCGCCGATCAGCACCAGTGCAGCCGGAGCGAATCTCGCTGCCGGTAGACCCCGCCGCGCAGACATCGGTCTCGGATTCGTCGGAATCCGATGTACACGTCATCCCTGGTTCGAGGGATCGAATCCCCCGTTCGAGAACTTGACGGCGCAAGTACGCTCCACGCATGGCATACGGACTGCTCTTCCTGCGCGTGGTCGTCGGGCTCATCTTCTTCGCCCACGGCGCGCAAAAGCTCCTCGGCTGGTTCGACGGCCCGGGGCTCGCCGGAGTGCGCGGCTGGCTCGGCAGCATGGGCATGCGAATGCCCGCGCTGATGGCGTTGCTCGTCGCGTGCTCGGAGACGAGCGGGCTCCTGCTCGCCCTCGGCCTCCTCACGCCGTTCGTCGCACTCGCGCTCGTCACGACGATGTTCGTCGCAATCGCGACCGTCCACTGGAAGAACGGGTTCTTCAGCGGGAAGGGCGGCTACGAGTTCAACCTGTCGCTCGTCGCGGCGGCCGTCGCGATCGCTGCGACGGGACCCGGCCGCTTCTCCCTCGACCGCGCGTTCGGCTGGGACGACAACCTGAGCGGCCTCTGGTGGGGTGTCGGCGTCCTCGTCGTCGCCGCGCTCACCGCCGCGTTCATCGTCACCGCCCTGCGCACACCTCCGGCGCCGGCCCCGGCCGAGTAGAGAAAAGGGGTCTGACCCCTGCAGGGGTCAGACCCCGTATCGGGGTGCCCAGATTTGAACTGGGGACCTCTCCGACCCGAACGGAGCGCGCTACCAGGCTGCGCCACACCCCGAGTCGCCGCATAGGGTAGCGGTTCGCTAGAGCGCCTCCAGGATCGCCCGCGCGCATGCATCCGGGCGCTCGCCGATCAGCAGATGGCCGCAGTCGGCGATGACCCGCAGCGGCGCGCGCAGGCGCCGTGCGTACTCGAAACCGTCCGCGAGCGGCACCTGACGGTCGCGCGCGCCGAACAGCACGAGCACGGGACAGCGCACACGGTCGAGGTCGCGGCGTGGGTCATCGCGCGCAAGCGCGAGCCCGGCGCCGAGCGCATCCGTGTGCAGCGTCGGGCCGCGCAGGAACCCGTGGACCATCCGCTCCGACAGCAGCTCGGCATTCGACACCTCGAACCGCCCGAACACGAGCTGCTTGAGCCGCGGCGAGCGCGCGATCCGGTCGGCGCGGCGGCCGGCGATCCGGCCGGGCTGGACGAGGCCGCTGAGCCCGAGCGTGATCGTCGCGAGCCGGGACGAGCTGGAGATGCCGGCCGGCGCGGCGAGCACGAGCCCGCGCACGAGCTCGGGGCGGCGTTCGGCGAGCCGCAGCGCGACCACGCCGCCGAGGGAATGGCCGACGACGCCGGCGGGCTCGTCGAGCAATCCCGCGACGGCATCGGCGAAGCCGGTCAGCGACACGGCGGGCAGCGGCGGCGAGCCGCCGTGGCCGGGCAGATCCGGGATCAGCAGCCGCCGGCCGGCGAGGAGCGGCGCCAGCTCCGTCCAGTTCCACGCGGCCCCGCCGAACCCGTGGACGAGCAGGAGCGGCGGCCCTTCGCCGCCGTGGAAGCAGCGGATCCGCGCGCCGCGGACATCGTGAAACCGCTCAACGAAGCCGGGAAGGAGATCTGTCGCATCCGTCACGAAGATCGATTATCCTGGGGCCAGATGAGCTGTCAGACGACAGGACGGGGCGCGTGAGGAAGTTGCCCGTCCTGCGTGAGCAGCCGAAGATCTTGCCCGTCAGCGCACACGCGCGGCGGGCTTTTTTGTGTGCCCGGACAACTGTCTCTGACGACCAAGGAGCGACATGGCGAACCATCTGACGCCGGACGAGCTGTCGAAGGAAGTCGGGATCGATCGCGATGAAGTGATTCGCATCTGCATGGAAGAGCACGTCCCGATCTACCACGGCAAGATCGACAAGTTTCTCTTCCAGGCGCAGCTGCAGGCGATCGGGGCGTTTCCCGCTCAGCACTGACGCGGCTCGGCAGGCGAGCTACTTGGAGGCCGCGGCCCGCTTGCGGGGCGCGGCCTTCTTCTTGGCCTCGGCCGGCTTCTTCGCGGACGCAGCGGCGACCGACGCGCGGAGCGCCTCCATCAGATCGACGACCGGCGCCGGCGTCTCCTCCTGCGGGATCTCGATCTCCTGGCCGGCGAGCTTCGCCTCGAGCACCTCACGCAGCGACTCGCGATACTCGCTGCGCAGCTCAGAGGGTTCGAACGGCCCGGCGAGCGACGCGATGATCTGCTTCGCGAGGTCGAGCTCGGGCGCCTTGACCTCCGAGGACGCCACGGCTTCGTCGATCTCGGCGTGGTCCTTGACGTCTTCGTGCACGAACAGCGTCTCGAGCGCGAGCGCCTCGCCCATCGGCCGGATCAGGCAGAGCTTCTCCTTGCCGGCGAGGACGAAGCGGCCGAGCGCGGCGACCCCCGCCCCCTTCATCGCCTCGAGCAGCAGCGCGTACGGACGACGCTGCGCCTCGGCCCCTGCGGGCACGAGGAAGTACGTGCGATCGAAGTAGATCGGGTCGACCTCCTCGAGCTGCACGAAACGGGAGATCTCGATCGACCGGCTCGTGTCGCGCTGCTCGATCGCCTCGAGGTCGGCATCCTCGACCAGCACGAACTGGCCCTTCGCCACCTCCCAGCCGCGCACGAGCTCGTCCGACTCGACGTCGCGCTCGTGCACCGGGCACCAGCGCTTCTGCTTGATCGGCGTACCGCACTCGCGGTGCAGCATCCGGAACGAGACGTCGGACTGGCGGGCAGCCGGCTTCGTGGCCGGCGCGAGGCCGACGGGGATGTTGACGAGACCGAAGCTGACGGAGCCGTTCCAGGTTGTGCGCATCTGCAGGGTAATTGTACGGGGACCGGGCAGATTCGCGCTCGCGGGCCCGGTTCCTGCGGGCTATGGTTCACGCGCCTTGGCTCGCCCGCGGACGATCGCGAATCTCTGGCGGGACGCGGTCGCCGCCGCCCACCCTGAACCGGCCTACCTACACGAGGTGGACGGCGAGTGGCGCGAGGTGAGCCGCGCCGAGGCGGCGGCAGCGGTGGACGAGCTCGCCAACGGCCTGCTCGCGCTCGGCGTCGAGAAGGGTCAGTCGTTCGCCCTGCTCGCGCGCACCAGCCTCGAGTGGGCGTTGTTCGACTTCGCGCTCGGCCTCGTCGGCGCCGTCGGTGCGCCGATCTACGCGAACAGCGCGCCGCGCGACGTGCAGTACGTGCTCGAGCACTCGGAGGCGGTCGGCGTCCTCGTCGAGGACGACGACCAGCGCGCGAAGCTCGGCGACTTCGCCGGGCACGTGATCTCGTTCGCCGAGCTGGCCGCGCTGCGTGAGCACGGACGCGCGTTCGCGGCCGAGCACCCGAGCGCGCTCGACGCGCGCGCGGACTCGATCGAGGAAGACGATCTCTTCACGTTCATCTACACGTCCGGAACGACCGGGCCGCCCAAGGCCTGCATGATCCGCCACCGCAACTACTACGCGATGGTGCAGAAAGGCGACGAGATGGAAGAGCGTCCCGCGATCGCCGGCGACCTGACGCTGCTCTATCTCCCGCTCGCCCACAACTACGGCCGGCTGCTGCATCTCTCCGCCGCGTACGTCGGCTTCGCGATTGCGTTCCTGCCCGATCCGCTCCAGGTCGGCGACGCGCTGGTACGCGTGCGTCCGACGCTCTTCCCAAGCGTGCCGCGCGTGTACGAGAAGATCTACACGGCGGTTCAGGCGAACTTCGAAGCTCAGACCGGCACCAAGCGCAAGCTGCTCGACTGGGCGCTGCGCGTCGGCTACCGGCGCTCTGCGCTGGAGCGCGCGCACCGTCCGATTCCGCTCTCGCTGCGGCTGCAGCATGTAGTTGCCGACCGCCTCGTGTATTCGAAGGTCAAAGAGCGCCTCGGCGGGCGGCTTCGCTCTGCCGGTGCGGGCGGTGCGCCGCTCGCGCGTGAGATCGCGGAGTTCTTCCACGCGATCGGACTCCTCATCCTCGAGGGCTACGGGCTCTCCGAGGTGACGACCGCTGCGACCGTGAACCGGCTGACCGACTACAAGTTCGGCACGGTCGGAAAGGCGCTGCCGGGCGTCGAGATCAAGATCGCCGACGACGGCGAGATCCTGCTGCGCTCGAACACGGTCTTCGCCGGCTACTACCACGACCCCGACGCGACCGCGGCGACGATCGACGACGAAGGCTTCGTGCACACGGGCGACGTCGGGCATCTCGACGAGGACGGCTTTCTCGTCATCACCGACCGCAAGAAGGACATCATCGTCACCGCGGGCGGCAAGAACGTCGCACCGCAGAACCTCGAGAACGAGCTCAAGTCGCACACGGTCGTGTCGCAGGCGCTCGTCGTCGGCGACCGGAAGCCCTACGTCGCCGCGCTCGTGACCGTCGACCCAGGCGCAGTTGACGGCATGAGCCCCGACCAGGTGCACGACGCCGTTGCGTCGGCGGTCGAAGCCGTGAACGCGGAGCGGTCGCGCTATGAGCAGATCAAGCGCTTCACCGTCCTGCCGCGCGAGTTCTCGCTGGAGCGTGACGAGATGACGCCGACGCTGAAGCTACGGCGCAAGGTGATCCTCGAGCACTTCGCGAGCGAGGTCGCGGAGCTGTACAGCTGACGACTCGACGTCGTCAGCTGTACGCAACCTGGTTCCCAACCAGGTTGCAGTCTTTTCAGTCGCGTCACAGACACGAACCTGGTTCGAGCGAACCAGGTTCAGAGGATGCGGCGCGCGCCGACGTAGGACGCCGCGTACCAGCCGCCGAGAGTGGAGATCTGCACGTCGGCGCCGGTGTGCGGCGCCTCGACGAACTCGCCGTTGCCGATGTAGAGGCCGACGTGGCCGAGCCCGTCGAAGAAGAGGATGTCGCCGGGCTCGAGGTCGTTCTCCGACACGGGAACGCCGTAGTTCCACATCGCGTAGGACGAGTGCGGCAGCGATACGCCGACCTGCGCGAACGCCCACATCACGAGCCCGGAGCAGTCGAAGCCCACCCCGGGGGTCGCACCGCCCCAGACGTACGGGACGCCGACCTGCGAGAGCGCGTAGCCGACGGCGCCGCTGTGTGACGACGGCGGTGCAACCACGTCGTTGCTCGGCGTCGCCGCGCTGATGCCGACGACCGTCTGACTCTGCTGCTGCTGTTGTTGCTGCTGCTCTTCCTGGAGCCGCTGCTGCGCCTCGCGCTGCAGCTCGGCCTGGTGTGCCTGCTGCGCAGCGACGAGCCGCTTGATCTCGCCTTGCAGCGACGAGTAGAGCGACTGAGCCTGCGAGATCTTGGACTCGATCTCGTGCTTCGCCGCGGCACGCTCTGCGACGACGCGCGACTGCTGCTCGTTCGCGTTCTTCAACCGGTCGCCGCTTCGCCTGATCGCAGTCTTGAACTGCTTGACCTGCGCGAGGATGCTCGTGTCGACCGACGCGACCGTCTTCGCGTTGTCGAGACCGGTGATGACGTCGTCGAGGCTGTGCGCACCGAGGATCACCTCGAGCGTCGACTCCTGATCCGACGTGTACAGCGCGCGCAGACGTGCGGCGATCGTCGCCTGGCTGACCTTCAGGTTGTGCTTCGCGACATGAAGCTCGTAGCGGTTCTCGCGCTGCTCACGCTGAATGCGTGCGAGCTGCGTCGTCGCCGCGTCGTACTGCGAGCGCGCACGCTCGAGCTGATCCGACAACGTCTGCAACTGCCCCATCACCTGCTGCGCCTCGGCGCGCTTGGATGACACCGACGGGTCGGCGAACGCGGGGACCGCCGCCAGAAGGGCTATGCAAATCCCTGCAAGAACGTATGGCGCCTGCCCCAACCTGCGTTTGACGACCCCCTGCCGGGGACGGGACGGGCGCACCGGTAGGGGCCGGCACGTCACGAGTACAGGAGGTTACCAAGGTGTGCGGACGATCGTCAACGCACATCTACCCAAAACAGGCGCAAAACCTGTGTTTTTCTACACGAACGGCATGCCTCCTGCTCCCGACCTGTGGTACGGTCCCGAGCCGTGCTTGGGCAGGCACACACGTCGCGGCGGCGACTTCTTCCGTTTGCGGCCATCGCCCTTGCCGTCCTGGCTGCGCCTGCAGTCGGCGGCGCGAATCCGTCACACGACGTGACGTCGCTGCGGGCGCGCGACCACGCGATCGAAGCGAAGTCCCGCTCGGCAGTGCTCGGGCTCTATTCGCTCGACGCACAGCTTGCGCAAGCGAACGGGCGACTCGCGACACTGAACGCGGAAAGCGCATCGCTGCGCGAACAACGTGCGGCGCTGCAGAAGCAGCTCGACATCGCGAAGCACAGCATGCGCATCGGCCAGATCGAGATCGCGCAACGCATCCGCATGCTCTACGAGACCGGCCCCGTCGAACCGCTCGAAGTCGTTCTCGGCGCGAAGAACCTCGACGAGGCGATGACGAACCTCGACAGCCTGGACCGCGCGTCCGCGCAAGGCGAACAGGTCTTGTCCGAGTTGAAGGCCGCACGACGCAGCGCGAGCGCAGATGCACGCGCGCTTGAAGCGAAGCAGTCGGCACTCGCGGCCGAGACGCGTGCGGCGGAAGCGACGGAAGCGTCGCTGGAGTCGGCGCGAACGCAGCGTGCGCTGTATATCTCTTCGCTCTCGGCGCAGCGGCAGATGACGGAGCGCCAGATCACGACGCTCGTTGCACGCGCACAGGCAGCGCAGGCCCGCAGCGAACAGCTCGCCGCTGCGCGCTCGGCGCAGAACGCTGTCCGCCAACCCGTCGGCTCCTCGTCCGCGCTCGTGTCCGACACGACGCCGCAGCAGTCGTCTCCGCCCTCCGGCGGCACGTCGCTCACGGTCAGCGCCACGGGCTATGCGCTCCCGGGCACGACCTCGACCGGCCTTCCGGTCGGCTGGGGGATCGTCGCGGTCGATCCGTCGGTGATCCCGCTCGGAACTCACATGTACGTGCCGGGGTACGGCGAGGCGGTCGCCGCCGACACGGGTGGGGCGATCGTCGGGGACACGATCGACCTGTGGTTCCCGTCCGTCGCGCAGGCGGACCAGTGGGGCCGCCGCACGGTGACGATCACGCTTCACTAATCGACGCCGCGGGTAGACTGGCGGCCGTTCTGACCGACGCGGCGAACATCTCGCAAAGCCCAGAGCCCCGCGTGCTGCTCGTGGACGACCACGACCTCTTCCGCACGGGCCTCCGCAACCTGCTGGAAGAGCAAGGCGTGCAGATCGCGGGCGAGTGCGACAACGGCACAGACGCGCTGCGCGCCGTGCGTGAGCTCGCCCCCGACGTCGTCGTCATGGACCTGAACATGCCGGGGATCAGCGGTGTCGAGGCGACACGGCAGATCTCGATGATCGCGCCGCTCACGCGGGTGCTCGTGCTGACGATCTCGGATCAGGACAACGATGTGATGGACGCCATCCTTGCCGGCGCCTGCGGGTACCTGCTCAAGGACGCATCGATCAACGAGCTGATCCAGGGCATCCAGGCCGCGGCGGTCGGCGAGTCGCTCGTCTCGCCGACGATCGCAGCGAAGGTGCTGCAGCGCGTTCGCGCCTCGAGCGCGTCGCATCGCGAGGCGGAGCTGATCCAGTCGGAGCTTTCCGACCGCGAGATCGAGGTGCTGAAGCTGATCGCGAACGGCAAGGACAATGCGATGATCGCAGCCGAGTTGCACATCAGCCCCAAGACGGTCAAGAACCACATCTCGAACATCCTGATGAAGCTGCAGATCGAGAACCGGATCCAGGCCGCGGTCTACGCGGTGCGCTCCGGGATCGTCTAGCTCTTCAGGGTCGCGCCGGACGCGTCGACGTTCCACGTTCGGCGCTTCACGTTGGCTCCGTTCGCGTCGAACGTGTACACGTCGGTGGTCGCGCCGCCGCGCGGACGCGCGGTCGCGACGAAGCTCGTCCCGTCGGCTGACCACGCAAGCGTCGTGACGGCGACGAACGGCGTGGCGAGAACGTGAATCGCGCTGCCGTTCCAGATGCCGATGCGGATGTCTCCGTCGCGTTGCTGGTCCGCGAAGGCGAGCCGGCCGTCGCGCGACCAGGCGAGCGCCTTCGGCTTCTGCACCGGCTCCAGCTTCACGGCGCCGGAGCCGTCGGGGAGCGCGGTCCACAGCACTCCGGTGTTGGGGTCGACGTAGGCAATGCGCGTCGGCCCCCAGGCGACGTCCATTCCTGCGAGGTGGAGATCGGTGGCGGTGCCGCCGGCCGCAGGGATCGTGTAGAGCTCCGGCTCGCTGTCGCAGCCGGACCGTGAGAAGGCGATCCGCGTCCCGTCGGGCGACCACGCGGGTTGCGCGTCGAAGGTGCAGTCGTCCGGATTCGTCAGCTGCAGCGGCTGCGAGCCGTCCGCGTTCGCCGTCCACAGCGACGACGGGCAGCCCTTGCAGGACAACAGCGTGGCCGGCGACTGGATGTACGCGAGCTTCGTGCCGTCCGGCGAGAACGCCGGGCTGATTTGCTCGCTCCGGGCCTTCGTCAGACGCGTCGTGACACCGCCTCCGATCGAGTACAGGTTCGCGAACGGCTCTTCGCAGTCGGACATGTAGACGATCGAGCGGCCGCCGGGCGTCGGCTGTACCGAGGACGCGGCCGCAACGAAGTTGCCGTCGGAATTGCAGCCTTGGACCGTGCCGAATGTCCGGCGGCCGGACGCGGTGACGAGCTGGATCGCAAAGCTCGAGCCGTGAGCCGTCGCGGCAGCTCCGTAGCGCCCGAGCCACTGGACCGGCCAGGCGCCTGCCGGCACGGCCTGTGCCCGGCCCGTCTCGGCGTCGATGTCGCTCGCACCGGTCGCGGTGTCGACGTAAAGCGTCCGGAGGCCGGCCCAGGTGAAGTACGTCTGCGGGATCGCGCGGATCCGGCGAAGCAGGCGGCCTTGCGCAGTGCGAATCTCGAGCCACCGGCCCTCCTCGAGTGCGAGCATCGTCCCGTCGGGCGAGAACAGAGCACTTCCACTCCCGGGTTGTGCGCCGGCGGGGTACCGCTCGACGACACGGCCTCGCTCGTCGAGCACGACCAGGTGCCCGTTCGTGTCCTCGCCGCTGAACAGGCCTTGTGCCGTCCACGGGCCGTTCTCGGACTGCAGCTGGACCGACCACTCGAGCCGCCCGGTCGCCGACGAGAACGCGTCGAGCACGCCGTCGTCGAGGGCGGTCAAGAGCTTGCCGTCCGGCGTCCACCAGAGCCCCGTCGTCCACGTGCCCGTGGTGCGCGCGAGGAGGCGTAGGCGCCCGTGCGCGTCGAGGTAGATCCGGCTGAAGACGCCGGGGCGGGCAGCGGAAACCGCCAGGGTCGCGCCGTCCGGCGACCAGGCGTAGACGAAGCTGTCGTTCGTGGTCGTGACGCGGCGCAGGTGCGAGCCGTCGAGCCGCACCGTGTAGACCGCGGACACACCGCCGCGGTTGCTGAGGAACGCGACGTGCCCTCCCGCCGGCGCGACGACCGGTTGCTCGTCCCTGAACGCGCTCCGGCTGAGATCGACCCGGTGGCCGTCGGGGTCGAGGCGATAGATCTCGAACTGCAGCTTCGGCGCATTGTCGGCGCTGAAGACGATCGTGCCGCCGCCAGACGCAGACGCGGCGTTCGCGACGGCGAAGAGGACGAGCGCGGCGGCGACCGTGCGCGCGATCACGCGCCGGAGCGTATGACGCAGTCGTGACGGATCCGTTAGCTCAGCGTGTGGGACTTCCGACGCGGACGCCGTCGGCGTGCCGGCGCAGGTCACCGAGCGCGGCGCGAAGTACCGTCAGGTCGTCGCCGTTTCCGTCGAGGCGCTTCGCGAGCGCCGAGAGCTCGCGGGTCTTCTTCGCCGTGTCGCCGCGCTGGATGCTCTGCGCGACCTCTGCGATCCGCCGCTGGAGGCGCGAGCGCTCTGCCTCGAGCGAGAGCGCGTGGGCGTAACCGTCGGTGAGCGTCCGCTCGATCCGGTCGATGTCACGGTCGGACCGCTCGATCAGGCCCTGGATGGTGGTGAGCAACTCGGTCATGTCAGGGGGCGAGGACTCCCGCCTGGCGATTCTTCGGGCAACGGCAGTTTGCAACAAGGGCCGCCCGACCCATCTTCCGCCGACGCCGGTCCCAGTCACAATGGAGCGCGTGCGGAACGTGCTCCTTCTCGCCGCGGCCATGTGCGTGCTCGCACCAGTGGCGGCAGCGACGGGCAGCTCCCTGCCCTTGCCGACCCGTCTGGCCGACGCGCTCGCCGTCGGCGGGAACCCGACTGCCGCCTCGGGCGCGATCGCGCTCGATCTCGACACCGGGCAGGTGCTCTTCGCGCGCCACGCGGACCTGCCACTCGCGCCCGCCTCGAACGAGAAGCTGACCGTCACGTTCGCCGCGCTGCGCGAGCTCGGTCCCGACTACCGCTTCGGCACGGAGGTGCTCGCGACCGGATCGCAGAGCGGCGCCGTGTGGGAAGGCAACGTGTTCCTCAAGGGGTTCGGCGACCCGAGCCTCACGAGCCTCGGCCTGAGCCGGCTCGCGACGCAGCTGCACCAGCTCGGGATCACGCGCATCACCGGCCGCGTGTTCGCGGACGAGTCGTGGTTCGACACGGTCCGGACGGCGCCCGGCTGGAAGCCCTCGTTCTACGTCAACGAGTGCCCGCCGCTGTCGGCGCTCGAAGTGAACGGCGACGTCGTCGCCGACCGGATCTCACTCGAGCCTGCGCTGTCGGCGGCGATCCTGTTCAAGCAGCTGCTGAAGAAGCACGGCATCGCCTCCGGCGCCGTCGGCAGCGGCACCGCGCCCGACTCTGCGAACGCGCTCGCGATCACGGAGTCGGGACCGCTCGCATCGATCATCGAGCAGATGGACCGGAACAGCGACAACTTCGTCGCCGAGATGCTCGTCAAGGATCTCGGCGCGCAGATCGGCGGCGCCGGCACGACCGCGGCCGGAACGGCGGTCGTTCGCAACGACCTCTCGGCCGCCGGTGTGCCGCTCGCGGGCGTGCGCCTCGCCGACGGCTCGGGCCTGTCGGAGCTCGATCGTCTGACTCCGCGCGCGGTTGCGACGCTGCTGCTCGACGCGTGGAAGGACACGACGCTGCGAACGGTCTTCTGGCAGGCACTGCCGGTCGCGGGCGTGAACGGCACGCTCGAGGACCGGATGGAGCAGGCGCCGGCACGCGGCAACGTGCGCGCGAAGACGGGCACGACCGACCTCGCGTCCGCGCTGTCAGGGTACGCGGGCACGCGCTACGCCTTCGCGGTGCTGCAGAACGGCAGCCCGGTGCACGAGTGGCCCGCGCGCAAGGCGCAGGACCGGTTCGCGACCGCGCTCGCCTCAGCGGCCGAGCAACTGCAGTAGGTCGGCCTCGGCGAGGATCGGCACGCCCGCCTTTTCCGCCTTCGCGACCTTCGAGCCGGGGCTCTCGCCGACGAAGACACCGGTGGTCTTCTTCGAGACGTTGTCGGACACCTTCGCGCCGAGCGCCTCGAGCGCCTCACGCGCTTCCTCGCGCGACATCGACTCGAGCGTTCCGGTGATCACGTACTGGCTGCCCGTGAGCGGGCCCTCGACCGGCTGCTCGCTCTCGTCGAGTCGGAAGTTGAGGCCGATCGCGCGCAGCTCCTCGACGAGCCGGCGGTTGTCCTCGTCGGCGAACCACTCCGCGACTGCCTCGGCGCGATCGGGCCCGAAGCCCTCGACCTCAGCGAGCTCCTCCGGCGTCGCCGCCATCAGGCGGTCGACGTCGCCGACGTGACGCGCGAGGTTCTGTGCGAGCACCCAGCCGATCCCGGCGAGGTTGAGGCCGAGCAGCACCCGCGAGAACGGGACGCGCGTTCGGGAGGCCTCGATCTGCTCGATCGCGTTCGTCGCGGAGATCTCGCCGAAGCCGTCGAGCTCGAGCAGCTGCTCCTTCGTGAGCCGGTAGAGCTCCGGCAACGAACGGACGAGCCCGTGGTCCCAGAGCGTGCGCACGGTCTGCTCGCCGACACCGTCGATGTCCGCCGGGCCTTCGACCCACGCGATCAGCGTCTCGAGGCCGCGCGACGGGCACGCGCGGTTCGGGCACCGGTGCGTCGCCTCGCCCTCCGGCTTCACGACCTCGGTTCCGCACAGAGGGCAGTGCGTCGGCATCCTGAACTCGCGCGTGCCTTTGCGATGCGCGCCGGCCGGGCCGACGATCTGCGGGATCACGTCGCCCGCGCGCTGAACGATCACGTCGTCCCCTTCGCGGATCTCCTTCCGGTTGATGTCCTCCTCGTTGTGCAGCGTCGCGCGTGAGACGGTGACGCCGCCGACCTCCACCGGCGCGAGGATCGCCCACGGGTTGAGGGCACCGGTGCGGCCGACGCGGATCATGATCTTCTCGAGGCGGGTCGTCGCGGTCATCGGCGCCCACTTGAACGCGCGTGCCCAGCGAGGCCGCTGATGCAGCGCACCGAGCCGCCGCTGCTGCTCGTAGTCGTCGACCTTGATCACGATCCCGTCGATCTCGTAGTCGAGCTCGTTGCGCCGGCGCTCCCAGTCGCGGCAGGCCTTCGCCACCGCCTCGATCGACTCGAGCCGCTCGGCGAACGGGTTGATCGGGAAGCCGTGCCCTTTCAGCCACTGCAGCGTCTCCCAGTGCGTCGCGAGCGGAGCGCCCTCGTGCACGCCGATGCCGTACGCCCAGAACGAAAGCGGCCGGCTCGCCGTGATCGCGGAGTTCTTCTGGCGCAGCGATCCCGCCGCCGCGTTCCGCGGGTTGGGTGTCGGCTTCTTGTCTTCCGCGATCAGGCGCTCGTTCAGCGCACGGAACCCGGAGAGCGGCATGTACACCTCGCCGCGCACCTCGATCAGCGCAGGCGCGTCGTCGCCGAGCAGCCGCAGCGGGATCGCGTTGATCGTGCGCAGGTTCACCGTGACGTCCTCGCCGACCTCGCCGTCCCCGCGGGTCGCCCCGCGCGTGAACACGCCGTCCTCGTAGGTCAGGTTGATCGCGAGCCCGTCGATCTTCGGCTCGAGCACGTACGCGACGTCGTCGGCGTCGTCGAGCCGCTTGCGAACGTCCTCGGCCCACTTCACGATCGCCTCGTCGGTCGTCACCTTCTCGAGCGAGCCCATCGCCGTGAAATGCCGCACCTTCTGGAACTTCTCCGACGGCGGCGCACCGACGCGCTGCGTCGGCGAGTCCGGCGTGATCAGCTCCGGATGCGCTTCCTCGAGCGCGACGAGCTCGTCGTAGTGGCGGTCGTACGTCGCGTCGTCCACCGAGGGGTCGTCGAGCACGTGGTACTCGTGCAGCCAGCGGCTGAGGAGCGTGCGGAGCTCGGCCGCGCGGGTTTTCTCCTTAGACGAGGTCGAGGAGCTCATCGGCCTGGTGGATGACGATGTCGGCGTCGGTCAGCTTGTCGGCGGCGTGGATGCGGCCCCACGAGACTCCGATCGCATGGAGGCCGGCTGCCCTGGCGGCCTGCATGTCGAAGGGCGAGTCGCCCACGTAGGCGGCCCTCTCGGGCTGCTCGCCGAGACGCGCGAGCGCGAGCTGGAGCGGCGCCGGGTGCGGCTTGTGCTCGGTCGTCTCGTCGCCGCCGACGACGACGTCGAAGAAGTGCTCGAGCGGCAGCCGGGCGAAGGCGAGGTCGACAGTCGAGCGGCGCTTGGCGGTCACGACGCCGAGCCGGTGTCCCCGGTTCTTCAGCTCGTCGAGCACCTCGTCCATCCCCTCGCAGGTGGAGATCGTCTGGTGCAGCGGCTCGTTGTGGGCTCGGTAGACGCGGACGAGCTCGTCGACGCGGCTCGGTTCGAGCGCGTGCATCTGCGCCTCGAGGCCGGGCCCGCCGACCGCGGCCATCAGCTGCGCGTCGCTGTACTGCCGGCCGAGCACGGTCTCGGCCGCGTGGCGCATCGACGCGAGGATGATCGCGCCGGTGTCGATCACGGTGCCGTCGAGATCGAAGAGAACGACTGGGTAACGCACGCTCTACTTGTATCGAACGCAGGTGAGGTAGAGGCCGTGCGGCGGGGCCGTGGCGCCCGCCTCGCTGCGGGGACGGCCCTGGACGAGCGATCCGAGATCGCGCCCCTCGAGCATCGTGCCGACGAGCGTTCGCACCATGTGACGCAGGAACGAGTCCGCAGTGACCTCGAACGCGAGCACGTCCTCGTCGAGCTCGAGCCAGCGCGCGGATTCGACGACGCGGACGAGCACCTCGTGCTGGGTGTCCGTGGGGGTGAAGGCGCGGAAGTCGTGCTCGCCGACGATCGCCTGCGCGTTCGCGTTCAGCGCGTCGAGGTCGAGCGGCCGCGGCCACCAGAGCGAACGACGTGCCTCGAACGCGGAGCGCTCACGCCGCCGCCAGACGCGGTAGCGATACGACCGGGCGCGCGCGTCGAAGCGCGCGTGGAACGTGTCCGCCACCCGCTCGGCGGACTGCACCGCGACGTCGCCCGGTAGCGCCGTGTTGAGCGCCTCGGCCGCGCGCTCCGGCGGCGGGCCGCCTTCGACGGACAGGGAGACGACGTTCACGAGGGCGTGCACGCCGGTGTCCGTGCGGCCGGCGACCGCCAGGTCGTCCACCATTCGGTACAGCTCGCCGAGGGCGCGGCGCAGCTCCGTCTCGACGGTCCGCTCCCCGGGTTGCCGCGCCCAGCCGCGAAACCCGGTGCCGTCGTACTCCAGCGTTAGCTTCAGCCGCACCCGTACGATCCTCTCTCGTGTCCGACGAACACCACTTCCTGCTTCAGCGGGCCCAGCCTGCCATGGTCGGCCTGATCGACGGCTCGCTGTCGACGCTCGCGCCCATCTTCGGCATCGTCTTCTACACGCATCATCCGCATGCGGCATTCGTCGCCGGCCTGTCGACGTCGATCGGCGCGGCGATCTCGATGGCGTTCTCGGAAGGGCTCTCGGACACCGGCGAGCTGACCGGCCGAGGCAACCCCATGCTCCGCGGCTCGATCACCGGCGTCGGCACGTTCCTCGGCGGCATCCTGCACACGCTGCCGTTCCTGATCACGAACTACCACGCAGCGGTGATCGCGGCGGTGATCGTCGTCGCGTTCGAGCTGCTCGCCCTCGCCGTGCTGCGCTGGCGCTTCTTCGAGACGAGCTTCGTCCGGAGCCTGCTGGCCGTGTCGATCGGCGGCGCGGTGATCGCCGTCGTCGGCGCGCTGATCGGCTCGACGGCCTGACTACGAGCCCTCGACGGGCTCGGAGTCAGGAGTGTCGGACACGTCCGTGTCTGACGCTTCTTCGTCCTCGGACGGCTCTTCTTCCTCGGGAAGCGGCTCCTCCTCGAGCTCTTCCGGCACCTCGGGCGCGACGTGCGTCTCCGACGCCTGCGGCTCGGGGGTGCGCGCCTCGCGCTGCTCGGCCACGTACTCCTCGGCGACGAGCTCGAGGTACGCCATCTCGGCGGAGTCGCCGGCGCGCGGGCCGATCTTCACGATCCGCGTGTAGCCGCCGGGCCGGTCCTTGAAGAGCGGCGCGACCTCGTCGAAGAGCTTGTGCACCACGTCGCGCGAGCGTAGAAACGCCGTCGCCTGGCGGCGGGCGTGGAGGTCGCCGCGGCGGCCGAGCGTGATCATCTGCTCGGCCAGCGGCTTCACCGCCTTCGCCTTGGTGACCGTCGTCCGGATCCGCCCGTGCTCGATCAGCGCGCCCGCAAGGTTCGAGTAGAGCGCCTTGCGGTGCGCCGAGTCGCGGCCGAGCTTCTTGCCTGTGCGCGCGTGGCGCAAGGAGCTAGGCCTCCGCCCCGTTCGACGAGCCGCCGCGGAGATTGAGACCGTGCTGCTGCAGGGTCTCCTTGACCTCCTCGATCGACTTCTTGCCGAAGTTCGGGATCGCAGCGAGCTCCGACTCCGTCTTCGTGACGAGGTCGCCGATCGTCTCGATGCCGACACGCTTCAGGCAGTTGTACGAGCGGACGCCGAGCTCGAGCTCCTCGATCGGGAAGTTCTCCATGCCGCCGGCGAGCGACACGCCCGCGGACTCGCCGCCGACGCCGTCGATCGCGGCCGACGCGGACTCGCCGAAGCCCTCGATCTTCTCGAGGTCGGTGAAGATCGCGAGCTGGCGGATGAGGATCTCGGCCGCCTGCGCGATCGCGTCCTTCGGATCGATCGAGCCGTTCGTGGTGACGTCGAGGATGAGCTTGTCGTAGTCGGTGCGCTGCCCGACGCGCGCCGCCTCCACGTCGTAGGCGACGCGGTTGATCGGCGAGAACATCGAGTCGACCGGGATGACGCCGATCGTGTGCGACTGCCCACGGTTGCCCTCGGCCGGGAGGTACCCGCGGCCGCGGCCGATCGTGAGCGTGACCTCGAGGCGGCCCTTCGACGAGAGGTTCGCGATCTCGAGATCCGGGTTGAGGATCTCGAGGTCGGCGGGCGCCTCGATGTCGGCGGCCGTGACGACGCCGTCGCCGCGCTTCGTCAGACGCACCTCCACCTCCGGCGACTCGCCGTGGAGGATGCAGACGAGCTGCTTCAGGTTGAGGATGATGTCGGTGACGTCCTCGCGAACGCCCGGAAGCGTCGTGAACTCGTGCGCGACGCCCTCGATCTTGACCGAGGTGACCGCAGCGCCCTCCAGCGAGGAGAGCAGCACACGGCGCAGCGAGTTGCCGAACGTGTAGCCGAAGCCGCGGTCGAGCGGCTCGATCACAAACACGCCGCGGTTCTCGGTTACTTCCTCGTGCGTGATCTTCGGCACCTGGAAATCGGTCGCGCGTACTGCCAAGGTGTGTCCTTTCTTCCTGAGCGAGCGCTACTTGGAGTAGAGCTCGACGATCAACTGTTCGGAAACCGGTGTGTCGATCTCGGTCCGCTCGGGCCACTTGAGCACCGTGCCGGAGAGACCGTCGTGGTCTGCCTGCAGCCACGGGGCGACGGCGGCGGTGAGGTCGGTCGCGTCGCGGATGATCTGCTCCGCGCCGGAGCCGCCCTTGATCGCGACGACGTCGTCGGGCTTCACCTGGTAGCTCGGGATGTTCACCCGGCGGCCGTTCACGGTGAAGTGACCATGGCGGACGAGCTGGCGCGCCTGCGCGCGCGAGGCGGCGAAGCCGAGGCGGTACACGACGTTGTCGAGCCGCGTCTCGAGCATCCGGAGCAGGTTGTCGCCGGTGACGCCACCCTGCTTGTTCGCCTTCTCGTAGTAGGTGCGGAACTGCGTCTCGAGGAGCCCGTAGTACCGGCGCGCCTTCTGCTTCTCGCGCAGCTGCAGCAGGTACTCGCTCTGCTTGATGCGGCCGCGGCCGTGCTCACCCGGCGGATACGAGCGGCGCTCGATCGCGCACTTCTCGGTGAGACAGCGCTCGCCCTTCAGGAAGAGCTTCATGCCCTCCCGGCGGCACTGCTTGCACTTCGGGGAACGATCGCGAGCCACTACACACGCCTCCGCTTCTTCTGGCGGACGCCGTTGTGTGCCTGCGGCGAGACGTCCTTCACTCCGAGAATCTCCAGCCCTGCCGCCTGCAGCGAGCGGATCGCCGTCTCGCGGCCCGAGCCCGGGCCCTTGACGAAGACCTCGACCTTCTGCAGGCCGTGCTCCATGCCCTTGCGCGCCGCCGCATCGGCGGTGACCTGCGCTGCGAACGGCGTGGACTTGCGCGAGCCCTTGAACCCGGCCGAGCCGGCGGACTCCCACACGATCACGTTCCCCTCCTTGTCGGTGAGGGCGACGATCGTGTTGTTGAACGACGTCTTGATGTGCGCCTGGCCGATCGCGATGTTCTTGCGGACGCGGCGCCGCGTGCGACCACGAGTCGCTGAAGTTCTGCGAGTGGGTGGCACTAGCAGCCCCCTTCCGTGGCCCGTGTGCTCTGCGGCCGCGAAAACCAAGCAGCGCAAGGACGCAGGTCCGCGGCGATGCGCAGGTTTGCAGCGCCCCGCAGAGTGCGCGGGATGCGGAAGGTGGCTGCATTCATCACTTCGCCGCCTTCTTGCCGCGCCCGACGGTCTTCTTCGGGCCCTTGCGCGTGCGCGCGTTCGTCTTCGTGCGCTGGCCGCGCGCCGGCAGGTTGCGCCGGTGGCGCAGACCGCGGTACGCGCCGATCTCCGACAGGCGCTTGATCGCCTGGGTGCGCTCGCGGCGGAGGTCGCCCTCCACCTGGTAGGTCGCGTCGATGTGGTCGCGGAGCTTCGCGACCTCGTCCTCGGTCAGGTCACGCACCTTCGTGTCGGGCGAGAGCCCGAGCGCCGCGCAGATCTTCTGCGCGCTCGGCTGCCCGATCCCGTAGATGTAGGTGAGCCCGATCTCGAGCCGCTTCTGGTTCGGCAGGTTGACGCCGGCGATGCGTGCCAAATTGCTCCTTTACCCCTGACGCTGCTTGTGGCGCGGATTGGTGCAGATGACCATGGTGCGCCCATGCCGCTTGATGACGCGGCAGCGCTCGCACATGGGCTTGACGGATGGTCTGACTTTCATGAGCAGAAAAGGACGCGCACGGGCTTTCGCCTCGCGACGCGGGCCGTCATGGTACCAAAACTCCTGTTCCCGTGAGGATTCTCGGGCCCTCGGCGGTCACGGCGACGGTGTGCTCGAAGTGGGCCGCCAGCGACCCGTCCGTGGTCGAGATCGACCAGCCGTCGTTGTGGATGTACACGTCCGGGCCGCCGGCCGTGATCATCGGCTCGATCGCGATCGTCATCCCCTCCTTGAGCTCCGGCCCCTTGTAGGAGGAGACGAAGTTCGGCACCTGAGGATCCTCGTGCATGGAACGCCCGACCCCGTGGCCGACGAGGCTCCGGATGACGCTGAAGCCGGCCGCCTCGGTGAGCGTCTGAACCGCCCGGGAGATGTCGGAGATCGTGTTCCCGGGCCGCGCCTCGGCGATCCCCGCCTCCAGGGCCGCCCGGCAGGTCTCGAGCAGCCGCTGGGCGTCGGCCGAGATCGTGCCCACGGGGAACGTCCAGGCCGAGTCGGCGACGAAGCCGTCGAGCGTGACGCCGACGTCGACGGAGAGGATGTCTCCGTCGAGGAGCTTCGTCTTGCCGGGGATGCCGTGGACGACCATCGAGTTCGGGGAGAGGCACGTGGCGGCCGGATAGCCGCGGTAGCCCTTGAACGTCGGCTCGCCGCCGCGGGAGCGGATGTGCTCCTCGGCGATCGCGTCGAGCTCGCCCGTCGTGATCCCGGGCTGGATCTGCTCCTCGAGCAGCGCGAGCGTCTCGGCGACGATCGCGCCCGCCCGGTCCATCGTGTCGAGCTCGGCGGCGGACTTGCGGATGATCATGCGGCGTCCTCGTCGAGGAGATCGATCGCGGAGCGGATCTCCTCCCACACTTCCTCGACCGAGCGTTCGGCGTGCAGCGGCACGAGCTTGCCGGTCGCGCGGTAGTGCTCGACGATCGGCTCCGTCTGCTCGTGGTAGACGGCGAGCCGCGTCGCGATCACCTCCGGCGTGTCGTCGGAGCGGCCCTCGAGCTCGGCGCGCTTCAGGGCGCGTTCCATCCCGACGTCGTCCGGCACGTCGAAGAAGAGGATCGCGTCGAGGCCGCGGCCGATGCCGCCGAGCATCTCGTCGAGCGCCTCCGCCTGCGCCAGGTTGCGCGGGAAGCCGTCGAGCGCGAAGCCGGACTCGGCGTCGGGCTCCGCCAGGCGGTCCTTGATCATCGCCACCGTGATCTTGTCCGGCACGAGCGTCCCCGCGTCCATGATCGCCTTCACCTTGCGGCCGAGCTCCGTCGTCGTGTCGAGCGCGCGGAACATGTCACCCGTGGCGATGTGCGGGATGCCGTACTCGGCTGAGATTCGCGCGGCCTGCGTTCCCTTGCCCGCGCCCTGGGGACCCAGGACCAGCAGGTTCACCGAAGGAAGCCCTCGTAGGAGCGCATCATCATCTGCGACTCCATCTGGCGCATCGTGTCGAGCGCGACGCCGACGACGATCAGCACCGAGGTGCCGCCGAGCGCGCGTGACGTCGCCTGCGAGAAGTGGAAGTGGTTGATGAAGATCGACGGCAGCACCGCGATCACCGCCAGGAAGAGCGAACCGGGCAGCGTCAGCCGCGTCAGGACGCGGTCGAGGTACTGCGCGGTCGGCGGGCCGGGGCGGATGCCGGGGATGTAGCCGCCGTACTTGCGGAGGTTGTCGGCCTGGTCGACCGGGTTGAACTGGACCGCCGTGTAGAAGTAGGTGAAGACGATGATCAGCACCGCCTCGACGCCGAGGTACGTGTAGCCGTTCGGCGAGAAGTGCGTGTTGATCCACGTCTGCGTGCTGGGCACGAACGAGCTGACCGTCTGCGGCAGCGCGAGCAGCGCCGCGGCGAAGATCACCGGGATGACGCCGGCCATGTTCACGCGCAGCGGCATGTAGGTCGAGCCGCCCGACGTCTGCCGCCGGCCCACCATCCGCTTCGCGTACTGGATCGGGATGCGCCGCTGGCCCTCCTGCACGAACACGACTGCGACGACGACTCCGAGCGCGATCAGCGGGAAGAAGAGCTTCTCGAGCGGGCCGCCGTTAATCCACGCGCTGATGCCCGCCGGTGCCGAGGTGAGGATCGAGGCGAAGATCAGCAGCGAGATGCCGTTGCCGATGCCGCGCTTCGTGATCAGCTCGCCCATCCACATCAGGAGCGTCGTGCCCGCGGTGAGCGTGACGATGATCAGCACGAGGCGACCCGCGTTCGACGGGAGCGCGCCCTGCTGGTGGAAGAGGTACGCGTAGCCGGACGCCTGCGCGGCGGCGAGCACCACGGTCAGGTAGCGCGTGTACTGGTTGATCTTGGCGTAACCGGCTTCGCCTTCCTTCTGCAGCTGCTCCAGCGTCGGGATGACGACGGTCAGGAGCTGCAGGATGATCGACGCCGTGACGTACGGCATGATCCCGAGCGCGAAGATCGAGAAGCGCGAGAGCGCCGAGCCGCTGAACAGGTTCAGCAGGCCGAGCAGCGAGCCGCCCTTGCCGTTGAAGAAGTTCTGGATCTGCTGCGAGTCGACGCCCGGTGCCGGCATCCACGAGCCGAGGCGATAGCAGGCGAGGACCGCGGCCGTGAACAGGAGCCGGCGCCGGAGCTCCGGGACCCGCCACGCGTTGGCGAGCCAGGAGAGCAAGCCTTACTCCTCCCCGGCTTCCGTCTCGGTCGCTTCGGTCCGGGCGGGACGGCCCTCGGGCCGCCGCTTGAGGTTCTTCGGCTTGCGCTGCTTCGGCTCGCGCAGCAGGTTCAGGGTGCCCCCGGCCGCCTCGACCTTGTCGCGGGCGGTCGCCGAGGCGCCGTGCACGGTGATCGTGAGCTTCTTCGTCAGCTCGCCGACGCCGAGCAGCTTGACGTCCTTGCGGATCGAGCGGATGAGGCCCTTCGCCTTCAGCGACTCGGGCGTGACTTCCTCGCCCGCCTCGAAGCGAGCCTCGAGATCGCGCAGGTTGACCGGTTGCGTGTACGTCCGGAACGGGCCGACCGGCATCGCGTCGGCGGACGTGTTACCGCGGAGCTTGGCGGTGCGCATGTAGAGCGGCATCTGGCCGCCGGCGAAGCCGGCGCGCATCGCGTGCGAGCCCGCGCGCGACTTCTGGCCCTTGATCCCGCGGCCGGAGTAGCGCCCCTTGCCGGAGCCGAGCCCGCGCCCGACGCGCTTGCGGTCCTTCCGCTCCTGCGCGGGCTTCAGGTTCGACAGATTCAGGTCGCCGGCCACTAGCTCTGCTCCACCTTCACGAGATGACGGACCTTGCGCAGCATGCCAGCGAGGACCGGGCTCTCGTCGATCTCATTCGTGGAGCCGATCTTCCCGAGGCCGAGCGCGCGCAGGGTGCCGCGGTGGCGCTCGGACTGGCCGATCTGGCTACGCACCTGCGTCAGCTTCAGCTTCGCCATCGGTCGTCGTCACCTCCTCCGCGGGCGCCTTGTACGGCAGCACCTCGCTGATCTGCTTACCGCGCGCCTTCGCGACTTCCTCGGGGCGGCGCAACTGCCGCAAAGCGACCTCGGCAGCCTTCAGCATGTTGATCGGGTTCGTCGTGCCGAGCGACTTCGCGAGCACGTCGCGGATGCCGCCGAGCTCGAGCACCGCGCGCACGCCGCCGCCGGCGATGACGCCGGTACCGGGCGAGGCGGGACGCAGGAGCACGCGCGCCGCGTCGAACCGGCCGAGCGTCTCGTGTGTGATCGTCTGACCGTGCTTCGGCACGGTGAACATGTTCTTCTTCGCGTCGTCGACCGCCTTCGAGATGGCGAGCGGCACCTCACGGGCCTTGCCGTAGCCGACGCCGACGCGATCGACCTCGTCCCCGATCACGACGAGCGCCGTGAACGAGAACCGGCGGCCGCCCTTGACGACCTTGGCCACACGGTTGATCTCGACCACGCGCTCCTTGAGCTCGCGGGTCTCCTGAACGTCCATGGCAGACACTAGAAGCTCAAGCCTCCTTCGCGTGCGCCGTCGGCGAGTGCCTTGACGCGACCGTGGTACAGGTAGCCGCCGCGGTCGAACACGACGCCTTCGATGCCCGCCTTCTTGGCGGCCTCCGCGAGCCGCTTGCCGACCTCGGCCGCCTGCTCGGTCTTGTCGCCCTTGAACGACTTCGGCAGGTCGAGCCACGACGAGGCGGCGAGCGTCTTGCCCGCATCGTCGTCGATGAGCTGGGCGAAGATGCCGCGGTTCGAGCGGAAGACGAGCAGGCGCGGACGCTCCGCGGTGCCGCGGATCTTGCCGCGCACACGGCGGTGGCGGCGAAGCCGCGCTTCGCGCGTCGTCAAAGTGCTAGGCACGCTTACCAACCTTTCTGCGGACGTACTCGCCCTCGTAGCGAATGCCCTTGCCCTTGTACGGCTCGGGCGGGCGTACCTTCCGGATCTCGGCGGCCGTCTGGCCGACCATCTGCTTGTCGATGCCGCGCACGATGACCTGCGTCGGCACCGGCACCTCGAACGAGATGCCCTGGCGCGGCTTGATCTTCACCGAGTGCGAGTAGCCGACCTGCAGCTCGAGGTCGGTGCCCGAGAGCGCGGCGCGGTAGCCGACGCCCTGAATCTCGAGGCGCTTCTCGAAGCCGTTCGTCACGCCCTCGACCATGTTCGCGATCAGCGTGCGCGTGAGACCGTGCAGCGCGCGATCCTCGCCGCGCTCGGTCGGGCGCGACACGGTGATCGTGCCGTCCTCGGTCGTGATCTCCATCCGCTGCGGGACCTGCTGGCGCAGCTCGCCCTTCGGCCCGGACACGGTCACGCGGCCAGGGTCGACCGAGACGATGACGCCGGCGGGGACTTCGATGGGCTTTCTGCCGATACGACTCATGCGCTCCTACCAGACGTAGCAGAGGACTTCGCCGCCGATGCCCTCGGCCTCGGCGGTGCGGCTCGTGACGACGCCGCGAGAGGTGGACATGATCGCGATGCCCATGCCGCCGAGCACGCGCTGGCGGCGCGACTTGCCGGCGTAGATCCGCCGGCCCGGCTTGGACACGCGCTTGAGACCGCTGAGCACACGCTCACGGCCGCGCCCGTACTTCAGCTCGACGACGAGCGTCGGGTGCGTGCCGGCTTCCGACACGTGGTAGTCGCGGATGTAGCCCTCCTCCTTGAGGATGCGGGCAATCTCGACCTTGAGCTTGGAGGTCGGCATCTCGGCGCTGTCCTGCAGCGCCTTGTTGGCGTTGCGGATGCGCGTGAGCATGTCGGCGACGGGATCGGTGAGCATCTCTTGTCTCCTACCAGGAGCTCTTCGTCATGCCGGGGATCACGCCCTGGTGGGCGAGCTCCCGCAGGCAGATCCGGCAGAGTCCGAACTTCTTGAACACGGCGCGCGGGCGCCCGCAGCGGTTGCAGCGGGTGTAGTTGCGCACCTTGAACTTGGCGGGGCGGGCGGCCTTCACCCGCAGGGACTTCTTGGCCACTAGCGATTGCCTCCGTCGGTTGCGAACGGCAGACCGAGCGCGGTCAGCAGTGCGCGCGCCTCGGTGTCGTTCTTCGCGGTCGTCGTGATCGCGACGTCGAGGCCGCGGATCTGGCTGATGCTGTCGTAGTCGATCTCCGGGAAGATGATCTGCTCGCGAATGCCGAGCGAGTAGTTGCCGCGACCGTCGAACGAGTCGGGGTTGAGCCCGCGGAAGTCGCGGATACGCGGGAGCGCGATCGACACGAGCCGGTCGAGGAACTCCCACATGCGGTCGCCGCGCAGCGTCACCTTGACGCCGATGGGCATCCCTTCGCGGATCTTGAACTGCGCGATCGACTTGCGGGCGCGGCGCACCTGCGCGCGCTGGCCGGCGATGATCGTCAGCTCCTCGAGCGCGGCGTCGATCTGCTTCGCGTCGGTCTTGCCTTCGCCGACGCCCATGTTGAGCGTGATCTTCTCGACCGTCGGAGACTGCATGATCGACGACAGCGACAGCTCGTCCTTGAGCCGAGCGCGGAGCTCGTCGTTGTAGCGCTCCTTGAGGCGCGGAATGTAGGTCTCTGCGACAGCCATCACTTGTCGATCTCCTGGCCGCAGCCTTCGCGCTTGCAGACACGCACCTTCACCTTGTCGCCCGACTTGCTCACTTCCTTGAAGCGGTAGCCGACGCGCGTCGGCAGCTTGCACGTCGGGCAGACGAGCATCACGTTCGACGTCGACACGGCGGCGGGACGCTCGATGCGGCCACCGGGCGCCATCTGCGTGCCGCCCATGCGCGAGGCATCGCGCATCGGGCGCGGCTTCTGGTGCCGCGTCATGAGGTTCAGGTTCTCGACGATCACCTTGTTGTCGCGCGGGCGCGCCTCGAGGACACGGCCCTGCTTGCCGCGGTCCTTGCCGGCGAGCATCTGCACGGTGTCGCCTTTCCTGATCTTCAGCTGTGTCGACATCTTGTTAGAGCACCTCGGGAGCCAGGCTCACGATCTTCATGAAGTTCTTCTCGCGCAGCTCGCGGGCGACAGGCCCGAAGATGCGCGTCCCACGCGGGTTGCGCTGTGCGTCGATGATCACCGCCGCGTTCTCGTCGAACGCGATCAGCGTTCCGTCGTCGCGGCCGAAGGGCTTCTTCGTCCGCACGACGACGGCCTTCACCACGTCACCCTTCTTGACCGTCCCCTGCGGGGCAGCAGCCTTGACGGTGGCCGTGATGATGTCGCCGACGCGCGCGTAGCGGCGCCTGGAGCCGCCCGCAACGCGGATGCAGAGTAGCTCACGCGCACCCGTGTTGTCGGCGACCTTGAGCCTTGTCTCTTGCTGGATCACTTTGCTTTCTCCACCACTTCTGCGAGGCGCCAGCGCTTCGTCTTCGACAGCGGGCGCGTCTCGACGATGCGCACGGTGTCGCCGACGCCGGCGTTGTTCTGCTCGTCGTGCGCGTGGAACTTCACCGAGCGGCGGACGACCTTCTTGTACTTCGGATGGCTCTTGATCACGTCGACCTTGACGATGATCGTCTTGTCGCCCTTGTCGGAGACGACGACGCCGCGGCGCTCCTGGCGCCGGCCCAGCTCGCTCTCCGGCTTCTCGGTGCGCGTGATCGGCTTGCGCGTCTTCGGCTTCTCGCGCACGGGCTTCGTGCGCGTGCGGCGCTGGGAGCGCGGGACGTGCTTCAGCGAACGCGACCGCTTCGCGGGCGCAGCCGGCTCCTCCGGAGCAGCGTCAGCTTCCTCAGCAGACTCCGGAACTGAGTTCGGCTCCTCCGAACTCGGTTCCGGCGTTTCCGCCTCGACCTCGGTCGGCGTCTCTTCTGTCTCTTCGATCTCTGTCGTCTCGTCGTCGGCCATCTCAGCTCACCTTCTGCTTCTGGGAATCTCGATCGAGCCGCACCGTGAGGATGCGGGCGATCTCGCGCTTGGCGATCTTCAGGCGCGCCGTGTTCTCAAGCGCGCCGGTCGCAGCCTGGAACCGCAGGTTGAACAGCTCCTGCCGCGTGTCCGCGAGCCGGTGCTCCAGCTCGTCGTCGGAGAGGTCGCGCAGGTCCCTAGCCCGCAAAGAGATCACCACCCTCGCGCTTCACGAACTTCGACTTGACCGGCAGCTTCTGCGCGGCGAGGCGGAGCGCCTCCTTGGCGAGCGGCTCCGGCACGCCGGCGAGCTCGAACATGACGCGGCCGGGCTTGACCACGGCCACCCAGCCTTCGGGCGAGCCCTTGCCCTTGCCCATGCGCGTCTCGGCCGGCTTCTTCGTGAACGGCTTGTCGGGGAAGACGTTGATCCAGACCTTCCCGCCGCGCTTGATCTTGCGCGTCATCGCGATACGGGCGGCCTCGATCTGACGGTTGGTGATCCAGCCGTCCTCGAGCGCCTTGATGCCGTAGTCGCCGAAGTGGACCGCGGTCTGCCCCGTCGACTCGCCGCGCCGGCGGCCGCGATGCATCTTGCGGAACTTGGTCTTCTTGGGCAGAAGCATTTACGACTTCTCCTCGTCGCCCGACTTCTCGAGCTTCGTCGGATCCTCGGTCTTCTTCTTGCGCGTCGTCGACTTCGGAGCGTCGGCGACCGGCGGCGAGGTCGTCTCGACCTGCGGCTCGATCGCCGGCTGCTCGCGGCCCTCCGCCGACACGCCCTGCTCGTCGGTGCGAGGCTGCTCGACCTGGCCGGTGCTCTCGGGCTGCTGCTGGCGCCGCGGGCGCGAGGCACTGCCGCGCGTGCGCGGTGCGCCCGGACGGTTGCCCGACCCGCCGCCGCCGGGGCGGTTCTGGCCGCCGCGCTGGCCGGGACGGCCGCGACGCACCGGGCCGAGGTCGGCGCGGTCCTGATTGCGGTTACGGCCGGACTCGCGCGAAGCGCCGAGACCCTCGGTGACGCCGCCGCGGCGGCGCGCCGTGTCCTGGTCGCCGAGGCGGGTGTCGCCTCCGCTGATCCCGCTGTAGCCCTCCGGCATGATCTCGCCCTTGTTGATCCAGACCTTGACGCCGATGCGGCCGGTCGGGGTCTTCGCCTCGACGAAGCCGTAGTCGATGTCGGCGCGAATCGTGTGCAGCGGGACGCGGCCCTCCGAGTACTGCTCGGAGCGCGACATCTCCGCGCCGCCGAGGCGGCCGGAGCACTGCACCTTGACTCCCGCAGCACCGCTGCGGATCGCCGACGCGAGACTGCGCTTCATGGCGCGCCGGAACGACACGCGGTTCTGCAGCTGCTCGGCGATCGACTGCGCGACGAGCTTCGCGTCGAGCTCGGGGCGCTTGATCTCGTTGATGTTGATGTGCACGTTCTTCTGCGTCATCGCGTGCACCTCTTTGCGCAGCGCGTCGACCTCGACACCGGACTTGCCGATGACGATGCCGGGGCGCGCGGTGTAGATGTCGATCGTGATGCGCTGCTTGTCCTTGCGGATCAGGATGTCGGACAGGCCCGCGTGCGACAGCTTCTTGAGGATGTGCTCGCGGATCTTGATGTCCTCGATCAGCGCTCCGGCGAACTCCTTCTTGCCGACCATCCAGTTCGACTTCCAGTCGTGGATGACGCCGACGCGCAGGCCGCCGGGATGAACTTTCTGTCCCATTAGCTCTCTGTCTCCTCTGTCTTCTTGCGCGTCGCGCGGCGCTTCGGCTTCGGCTCCTCGACGGGAGCGGCGGCCTCGGGGTTCTGCGCGACCTGGATGGTGATGTGACACGTCCGCTTGAAGATGCGGGCGGCGCGGCCGCGCGCACGCGCGCGGAACCGCTTGAGCGTCGGGCCCTCGTCGACGAACACGGCGTGGACGACGAGGTCGTCGCCGTTCCAGTGCAGCGCGGGATTCGACTCCGCGTTCGCGACCGCCGAGCGCAGCACCTTCTCGACGTCGACCGCAGCAGCACGCTCGGTGAACGCCAGGATCGTGCGCGCCTCGGGCACCGATCTGCCGCGAATGTGGTCGGCCACCAGGCGCGCCTTGCGCGGCGACACCCGCACGAACTTCGCCGTCGCCTTCACGACGGTCCTTGCTTCGGCGCCGGCCGAGCCGGCACCTGCGCGGCTGCGCGACTCCGTCGAGCCTACGTCGCGAGGCTGCGTGGCACTCACCTCTTCTTCACCTGTGTCTTCTGGTCGCCGGCGTGACCACGGAAGTGGCGCGTCGGCGCGAACTCGCCGAGCTTGTGGCCGACCATCTGCTCCGAGATGAACACGGGCACGTGCTTGCGGCCGTCGTGGACCGCGATCGTGTGCCCGACCATCTCCGGGAAGA